>ENA-UOWG01000109-UOWG01000109.1-activated-sludge-metagenome-genome-assembly--contig:-NODE-109-length-138795-cov-9.266390_pt1 | contig 138795 bp, 118 predicted proteins | sample MGYA00238147_ERZ761563 | MGnify/ENA primary metagenome ERZ761563 (study PRJEB28884, sample SAMN05720216) | anaerobic digester metagenome | isolation source: active sludge of municipal...
CCCAGGTAGTAGATCAGAAACAGTCCTGATCAGTTAGCCACTGCGCGGTGCGGCCATAATGGCCGCACCTTTTTTTATGCTCACAAACCTAATTGGAATTAATGATGCCGATCCCAGTTGGATCCATTCAATTGTAATCCATGATGGGGAAGGTCCGGGTAAAAAGCTTTTACAGGACAGATTTCTCCTCTCCTAAAGAAATGACTGTAGTAATTTTTCTTGGAAGTTTGTTCCCAGAACTCGTTAAAATCTTTATGATCCGGATAGATATGTGATGAAAGATCAACTGCATTGGGATGATGCGCCTGAAAAAACCGGACGGTTTCTTTTCCTGCCGTATCGTTATCCAGGTACAGATTTACTTTGGAATACCCGGCAATAATATCCACCGCTTTTTTGGCAAAGGAGACGGAATTAAGAATAATGGATGTATTATTTGGGAACGAATTGAAGTAACAGGCAGCAGTCAGAAAATCGAATACACCTTCAAAAATGTTGATTTGCTCCGGATCAGGTCCACGAACCGTGCTCAGGTATTTCGGACTGGTGGATCCCTTGAAGTACCTACTGCGCAGTTCATATCCGCCTTTGTCATTTTTAAAGGCCAGCGCATAATAGGTTTTATCGCTGGAAATGATCCTGTATCTGACTTCCGACAGAAAGAAAACGGCTATCCGATAAGGGATCTGTCGTTTGAACAGGTATTCTTTCAACCGGGTATCCTCAATAATTTTGTTTGAGATGATCTTCAGGTTTCCTTCATTCCCTGCATCATCAGCGGATAAACGTGGATCATTTTTCATAACAAGGTTATTTGTGATTAAAGGTTGACAAGTGTTTCCTTCCAATATCTCCAGGGCTCCCCGCCAGTCTGTATGATGCAGGTGCATGACCAGCTCAAGGATCGAGCCTCCGATGCCCAGCCCGTGGTCATACCATAGGTTCTTGCGATCATTGACATTGAAACTGGGATTCTTTTCGTTTCGAAGGGGTGAGAGGTAAAATAATTCCCGGTTACCTGTACATCTTACGGGACTGTGCCCAATGGAACTGAGATAGTCTGAGATTTTTATGCTTTTAGCTTCTTCTATCTGCATTTTATATTTGTGTATATCTGAAAATCATTACACTTTTTACACTTTTTATCTTTATATGATTATATATCAATTATTTAAGCAGTGTAATTTCAGTGTAAATACCGTGTAAAAAGGGATACTTACAAAACTTTTCATTTCCTGGTCTTTGCCGACCGTGTAAAAAATTACACTGATTTTACACGGTTTTCTTGTGTTTTTACACGGCATTGTCACTGCTATATAATTATATTTCAATAAGTTATCTCTAAAAGTGTAAAAAGTGTAGGTTTTTTAGGGATATATAGTATTATTTTTTATCCGGACGTTTTTAAAATGATTTCCTTTTTCCCCGCTGCGTGTATAAAGGATCCTGGGTGAGTAGTTTTTCTCGATTTCATTTCGGAAACTGGCTTTCTTGAAGGGCTTATTGCCGGATTGAGCACAATATTCCGTGTAGCTTTCATACAGGTCCTGGTACACTTCGTAGGTATTGCTTTCGATCGTACACCGTTCATTGATGAATGCCACCACACTGTTGCATCCTTCCAGGTAATTGTAGGTTTCTTCCTCAGAGCTTGAAGGGACAGTGAAGGCCTGATCATGGATCAGCTGTCCCAGGCCCTCCAGCAGCCAATTAAAGATCCCGCTGATTTCTGACTCCAGCTTTTTTAACAGGTCAGGATCGCAATGGTCGCCTTCAAAGCTTCGGTTGAATTTTAAAATGAAAATCCTTCTGAAGAATCCTTTCGTGGTATCAACGGTCTGGGGCAGATCGTTGGTGGCGAACAACAGTTTGCAGTAGGGTTGAAACTTAATCGGATTCTTAAATTTTGCATCTCCGGTCAATGTTTCACCGGTAATGATTCGTTTAAAAATCCCACTGGAAAAAGATCCTTTGTGGTCAATTTCGCTGCAAAAATTTACCAGCTTGTTTTGCAGTTCGACAATGTAATTCTTATTACTCAGCTGATTGAGTTCAATACTGGAATAGTTATCTTCTCCCAGGATTTTTTCCATGACCTGTAGAATAATGCTTTTCCCATTGCTCCCTGTGCCAAGCAGTATCAACGCTTTCTGAAATGAAACCATCGGTGTCAGGCAGTACCCCAAAAACTCCTGGAGCAGCTTGATCTTATCCCTGCGGTCGTGATCCGGTTCGAAAATTTCACTGACAAATTGAATCCACCGTTCGCACGTGGCTTCCGGATCAACCGTGACATTGATCCTGTTGGTGGAAAACATGTGCTTGGTATCTTCAGAGTGAGGCACCAGTTTTCCTTCTTTCAGGTAGTAGATCCCATTCATGGTATTCAGTGCATACTCATGAAAATTCAGATTGATCTCATCTTCCGTCTTGTGGGTCATCAGTTTGAGAATATCCACGATATTGTTTACCCGGGACTGGCGGTACTTTTTATCAAGCAGCTCCAGTATCTTTTTCTTGATGATCTCCAGTTCAATCGGTCGCCAGTAATGATCGATATAGGAATAAAAGGACTGATTATAGAAGAAGATATCCATCGAATCGATGATCTGTCTTGCTGCCGCAAGATCGTTTCTGGGCATATCTGTGCTGCTCATCTGCTAGTTCTCGATTAGATGATTATTCTTCCGGAGAGCCTGTAATAGCTCCGATTTCTTGTATAGGATGCTTCGGCCATTCTGATAATATGGCAACTTCTTTTGCTTTTTCCACTTTATTATTGTCGGCTCTGATATCTGTAGATATTTGGCTGCCTGACGCTGGGTCAATAAATCTTCTTCCAGGTTACTTCTCATGGTTGGATTCGTGTCTTTCACTTCTGAAAGGCATTCTTTGATAAGATCTTTGAACTCATTGATATTTAAGTTCATAAAAATTGATTTTACCATGGCAGATTATCTTTAAATTGATTGAATTCTGCTGGCAAAGAAAAAGGTTGGTTTAAGCAAAAAAAATACAGCCTGTAGTTGCAGGCTGTATTTATAAGAAAGCTATATGTCTGATAAACCGATTCTTACGTGTTGATAAGTTGAAAGATCATAGATAATATTTCAAACTGATACCTATTAGTTTTTCCATTCTTGCTATGGCTAGTTCCCTGGCATCTTCTCTATACCAGTACCTATCAAAGTTACTGTCCGTAAATCCTTGTTCACCGAACTCCTTTCTTAAAAACGATTTTATTTTCTTTTTCTGATTTTGTTTAAAGTATCCCCTGTTATTCAGATACCACATTAATGAAATCAGCAGGCTGCATTCTTCGTTCCATTTGACCGTATAAGCATTCTGAACCTTGAAATTATATTTAGGGAAGATAAAGTTCTCAAAAACAAAATCTTGTATACTTCCTTCTATGTCTAAAATTAACTTATCGCGTCCAGTGTTATAGTTTTTATTTAACTCAGTAAGAATTTTTAGCAAACTTCCATGATCTCTTAAACATTCGATCTTTGCTGCAGAACTGAGATGATAGCCAGCACCATCCTGTTTTCTTTTACTGTTCTGGATGATCATTTTCTTATCATTGATCCACTCATAAATGGTTTCAATCTTTCCGGTATTGTTTACATCATCTTTCCAGTAAGAATTTCTTGCCTGTCTGATAACCAGGATCATAAAATGTTCAAAATCCGTTATGTCTGATTCGAAGTTTTCTCTGAAATGGAATTCTAGCAGTCTATCCAGTTGCGCATGATTGAAGTTCTGGATATGTCTAATCATGAAGAAGATGTATTTCTGAGCAAAATCTTTCCCCTGTTCAAACTCGTAAATTCTACCTGAAGCAGTATCCAGGTAGTATTTATATCGGGTTCCTACCGCATCATAATCGTACCTACTCATCTTTTTTACTATTTCTAATGTTTTTGACTTTCTTTTTGGACTTCCTGGGCTTTTTATCGACTAGATCCCAGGTATTTTTCATCTGGTCAGCTTTAAACTGTTCAGTTATTTTAAGGTACTTATTTAGTGTACTATCCTTTTTATGCCCTACAATTTCCTTGATTACCTTGGGATTCATGTTTAACATGAGTGAGTTTGTTATAAAAGTCTTTCGGGCAACATGAGAAGTGATTAATTCATGTTTAGGATAGGTATATTCTTTTGGTTGGTTGCCAGAGAATCTTACAATCTTGATCATTTCAGTGAATTTCGCTTCCTCGCAACACTTTTTAATATATTGATTTAATTTTTGTTGCGACATTTTAGGTAGAAGTCTGGCGGAGTCTTTTGGGTAGCGATCAATAATTTCCTGGGCGAATTTGTTGATCGGGATCATTTCCATTCGTCTGGTCTTTTGTATAGATTTAATAATTTGACCGTTCTTAACATGATCCCTTGTCAACTGTAAGATATCTGAGATTCTAAGTCCCGTAAAACATCCAAAACAAAATATATCTCTTGCTTTCCGATAATTATTTTTTTCGAATGTAAAATCCTTGAGGGTCATAAGTTCTTCCAGAGTCAGAAATATTACCTCATTTTCCTTTTCAGTTGCTTTGAATTTAGAATAGAACTGGTTTTTATGATAACCCCTGTCCCCTGCCCAATTCATAAATGATTTCAGGGTAGAAATTATTTTTGCGAAATAATTATCAAGTATTTCCCTCTCTAAAAAGGCATAATTTCTCAGCTTATCATAAAACGTTAAATTGATCGTATTGAAGTCAATGTTAAATCCGGTAGCATCTTCAAAATCCTTCAAGAATGTCTTGGTGGTTGTATAGCCCTTTATAGTTCTTTCTGCCTTGGTCGATTTACTTGAATCTATATATTCTTGCATGGCAGTGAAAAATGTTTTTTTGCCTGACTCCATTTGACCCACATTCTTGATCTGGTTCTTCAGGTAGGCATCAGAAAGCGAAATTCCATTTTCAATCGCATTACTGATAGTGTCTTCGGCTATTTTCCGATAGGTCTTAATTCTCTTGTTTATTATCTGGTGAAAATTATCCGGTTCGTGCGCCGGATTTGGTAAAACCAATTGATTCTTCGCCCAGTATTTTGGTTTAATCATGAAGCCAATATGAATAACCGAACGCTGATTGTTGTAGGTAATTCGCATGACAATGGGTTTTTCACCTTTCTTGTTCGGTTTTCCCGGCTTCAGGTAAAAATGTACATTTGCAATCATCTTTTTGTGCAATAACGGATGAGAAGCAAACCTATAAAATAATACTGAGTATCCTGAATGAGTACCCAGAAAGTTATTAAATTTTATTTAACCGAATTTAAACAGGGTAATGTGCATAATTAATTAGTATTGATTATTAGTATCTTAACGAAACATCATTTAACCTGATTTAAATAATAGTAAGTCCGGCTCCGGGTACCCTTAATTCTTATAAGCCACTGTAATCCAGTGGCTTTCTTTTTAGCCTGTCTTATTTTTGTCAACTTGGTGTCAACGAACTGTCAACGAAAGTTAAAAAAAGAGGCTGTCTCATAATTCGAGGCAGCCTCCTTTTTTGCTCCCCGGCCGCATGGCCGCGTTATGGCTCCGCAACTGGAAAGCTCCCTCGGTCCTTCGGGCACAGCCCTCAGGCCTCAGTCCGCTTCCCTAGGTTGCTCCGCCATAACTGGTAATTTCAGGAATAAAGTCGACTTATAACCGTCTCTAAATCCACCTTGACCATCTTTTGTCCCATGGGGCAATAAAAGCAATCTTGCTGTTCATTATAGTAAAGGATTTACTGCCTCGATCTTGTTACCGTCCAGGTAGACTTGCTTTAAGTTAATCAATCCGTTTTCCACCAGCAGAAGGACCACTTGTGAAAAAATCTCTTTGAGCACATCCCTGAGGCGATCCGAACGAAAGCGATTGATGGTATTGTGGTCGGGCTGACTCATCCCAACCATCGCATAAGCGACCTTGTTTGGTGCGGTGCCCCGGCTTCTTCGCAAACATGGAATAAAAAAGGGCCTGGTCAACCGCACGCTACCCACCGCCATTATGCGCTACAGCCTCGTCCGTTGTGGCCCTGTAATTTCTTCTTTACTCCGTTTAATTATATACTTATTGTAAAATCGGCAATATTGATTGTTTAATGAATATTGGGCTTACCTGGGGAGTATTATAATTATGCTCAGTAAAGGCAATGATAAGTTCATAATCCATGAAAAGGTACAATTTTTGCCCTCCGGCACCTTCAGCGCTGATCATTTTTGTGATATTACCATTCTTAGTGTGAATTTCTTTTATCCACCAAAAGAAGCCATAACCTGAATTGTCAAATGATGTAACAAAATAAGCTTGTGTCATCTTGGTTATCCATTGTTCAGAAATAACTTGTTTGTCTTCCCATTTGCCTTTATTTTGAACTAAAACACCGAGTTTAAGCATATCCACAGGCTTCAGGTACAATCCACCCCCGGCATGGCAAAATCCGGTGCTGTCTTTTAACCAATAATAATCCTTAATATTTAATGGCCCGAATAAATACATTTCGGCAAATTTATCCAAAGGCTGATGTGTTGCTTTTTCAATGATCCCGGCTATAATTACCGGACACCCGCTGTTGTATTTAAATTGGCCGCCAGGTTTAATTGCCATGGGTCGTGTAAGTGCATAATGCAAATAATTTCCACTGTTATACATGTTCATATTATCGTTTCTGGGATCATTGGAAGGAATCATCTCTTCCCATTCGAAACCAGCCGACATGGTAAGTAAGTCCCTTATGGTTAGGGAATATTTTAATTTGTCGTCTGCATTAAAATACTCTGGAAAATATGAGAATACAGGCACATTTTCGCTTTTTATAAATCCTTTATCAATGGCAATTCCCATCAACAAAGAGACAATGCTTTTGGTTTGCGACTGAGTATGATGCAAGGTGTCTTTATACCCATGATAATACTTTTCTGATATAATATTACCCTGGGACCAGACGATAAAACTTTCCACATTTTTAAAGAACTCCCTGGGATCGGTTTCAATTAATTTGTCAGCAAAAGTGATGGCAGAATCAAGTTTTGCAACTTCAATATGTTGTGAAAACGCATTTGCAGATATTGTAACGATAATCGAAAAAAGGTATATTCTTATTCTCTTCATGACTTTATGTTTAACTATCTTTTTCCCGCTTGTGCCTGAGATGATAGGATTTTATCTGCAAGATACATAAAAAATACACATTGGAAAAACCGGATAAACTGACCACCTCTTTTCTTTGATTCGATCTTCTCTTCAGAAAGCATAAATGCTTCATGTTGGTATGCTTAACGCAAACTCATTTAATCATTTATGCCTGACAAATTAACCATTAGGAGTAAAGTAATACAGATTTTGCAGGCATACACCGGGGGTGTTAGCAAGTCAATGATCAGCAGGAAAACCGGGGCGAGCCGCAACACGGTCAAGCGGTTTATCCGGGAGTTTATTGCAACGGACAGATCTCTGGAAGAGATCCTGGGTATGAGCGATTCCGCATTGGAGTTGCTCTTTCGTATCGTTCACAATGCTCATCGCATTGAATTGGCTGGAGAGTCATTGCGCAAACAACAACTATCCTGAAATTGGAAATGGATAAGAAAAACAAGGAGGAATTGTATATTTGTATACCCGTCTGATGGAAGATAAAATCCAGGAAAATGAGGAAAAAACAGGCCGGTCAATTTGCTCCGGAAATCGGGTGGTCAGTTCATCCGTTTTATGCAACATAACACCAATCAGAATGGTGTCATTTTTTAATTATTTTTGTACAAAATGATCATTTCATCATGAAAAAAGTCCTATTGTTTTTCACCGGGCTTGCCCTGTACTTGTCAGCCCCCGCGCAGGAACTGCGGGTTGATACCGTCGCGGTCATGATCATCGACCGGATGGCTTCCGTTATCGGTGACCTGACTTCATGCAGTTTCACGCTGAACACCTCCATGGATGTCAATGATCCGGATTTCGGCCAGATAAAACAGACCTGGACGGATGAGGTTTACCTGGGCGGTCCGGACAAAATGTATATAAAGACCCAGGGAGACAAAGGTCACCGGGGATTCTGGTATAACGGGTGGCAGGCCATCACATACTCCTTCGACGAGAATAATTTTGCCACCATCATAGCACCGGATAACCTGATCGACATGATCGACACCATCAACAAGAATTATGGCATTGAGTTCCCGGCTGCGGATTTCTTTTACCCGACCTTTACGGATGACATCCTGGCTAACTTTGATACCGTTGTATTCCTTGGGAAAAAGAAGGTATTCGGTCAGGAATATTTTCATATACTGTCTTCCAATCCTGTCGTCAGTGTTCAGATGTGGTTTTCGGCCGATGCATTTACCCTGCCTCAAAAATTCGTCATTCTGTATAAAAAGGAAGGGAACAGGCAATATGAAGCCGCATTCAGCAACTGGCAGCTTAATCCGGCAATCCCGGCCTCAGTGTTTGAATTCACTCCCCCGCCTGCAACCCGGGAGGTATCCATATTGCCCAGATTCAAATAAAAACCTTCATAACAAATTTAGACCATGATAACCAGGTTCCGTTTATTCCAGGTGACAACTGTACTGCTCCTCTTTGCCATTGCTTTTCTCTGGCCCCTGATCCTTGATGCACAAAGATTTTCACATGGTGGTGGCGGCGGTGGCATGAGCCGCCCTTCCCCTTCTTCCTACAGCCGTCCATCCTCTTCTTCCTACAGCCGCTCCTCATCCAGCTACAGCCGCGCGTCAAGCACACAGAGCCGCCAGACCCCAACACAGAACCGTTCTGTCTCTGCGGGTACCTCCGATCGTACCGCAAACCGATCGATCAACGGCGGCAATCAGTCTTCTGCCTCGCGTAATAAGGCATCTGTCTCGACGGCGGACAGAAAAAACATTTCCTCCGCTGACAGGACCAATGTCTCCACAAGTGATAGGACCAATGTCTCCACAAGAGACAGAAACAATGTCTCCACAGGTGACAGAACCAATGTCTCCACAAGAGACAGAAACAATGTCTCCACAGGTGACAGAACCAATGTCTCCACAGGTGACAGAACCAATGTGGGCAATATAAACATTGACAACAGCAGGGATGTCAACATCAATGTGGACCGGGACAATTATTACGTGAGGCGTCCGGTTGCGCCCTATCCCAGGCCTCCCTATGCATACGGCGGATACCATTATAACTGTTTCCACCCATATTATTATCATCCCTATCATCCGTATTACTGGGGACCGGTCTATCATCCCTGGGGATTTTTTGTTGCTGCACTGGCGGTGACAGCCATTGTTGTCAGCGTGGAACAGCAACAATACTACTATGATTCAGGGATTTATTATATTAAAAGCGATGGTGGTTATACAGTGGTGGAGGCTCCACCCGGAGCCACCATTCAGGTTCTGCCCGAAGGATCCCAGTCCGTGGTGGTGAATGAGACCACCAATAATTATTACTATGGTGGAACGTATTATGAAAAAACGGAAGATGGCTACACCGTCGTGCCCCCAACCGCCGGAACGGTTGTAGAGAACCTGCCTGAAGGAGGAGAAGAGGTCAGGATCGGGGATGTGACCTACGTAAAACTGGGTGAAACCTATTACCAGCCTGTAAAGGTGGATGGAAAGGACATGTACGAGGTGGTGAATGTGGAGCCGGCCGAAGCGGAAAAATAAGCCGAAGTGACCTGAGTAAAACACCATCCTGACATTGAATGCATGTCTTCCTGGTAGATCATTAGATGACAGCTTCTACTTTCCCATTTTTTATCGCCTGTTTAAGAAGGGCATGATCGCGTTCGGTCTGATCGGCATAAGCTTTCGAAAAGGCAGCGAGTGCCTGGTCGAATGCATCGCTTTTACCCATGTAACCGCTGAGTAAAACAGCATCTCCCGAGCGGGCGTGGGACAGTGCCAGCGCATGGCCGCACCAGTCGGCATAAATCAGCATTTCCGGCTTACCGAAGGTTTCCACGCGCATCGAAATTTTAATGTCACGCAGCTGCCGGATAAAGAAGTGTCGCCCGAATCTTCCCTGTGTCCAGCCAAGAAAGGGATCACTATAGGGCTGCATGAGCCGCTGACCGTTCACAACTCGCTGGCCATGATTGGAGAACAGGCTCTTACCTGCATACGGTTCCAGCACCGAGGAGCGTGCTTCCTTGACCTGGAGAAAGAAAGGGTCTCCTTCTCCGGCCAGGAAAAGCAACACCCAGCACATAGTACCCACACTGCCGATTCCCACCACCTTAATGGCAGCATCCCTCATCACGAACCGGTCCAGCAGGCTCTGATACGCAGGCAAAAGACTTTCTTTGTAACGGTCGAAGGCCTCACTGACCACCTCATCGATTTCCCCCGGCTGATGGCCTTCTGCGTGAAAAATTTCAGGCAGCTGATCTTTTATGATATGCGATTCACCGGAAGCCTGCGTAAGTTTGGGAAAGATATCTTCTGCCACACTGCGTCCCCGCTCCTTTGCCAAACGCTGGATCCCCCTCTTGCGCATCCTGGGATCCTTTATGGAGGAGATCAGCATATCACTATCCAGACAATAGTACCATAATTCCAGGGTTTTCATTTCGCCGAATCCGGCCATATGTTCTCGGTATGATCTGATACAGGCAAGGACAACCTCCCTGGCCACGGATTCACTCAGGCCATTATCACGACAGGCCAGCATAAAACTGGCAGCCAGGCGTTTGATGTCCCATTCCCAGGGCGCAGGCAGGGTTTCATCCAGGTCGTTGATCGAGAAAATCACGTTTCGTTCAGGTGTGGCAAAACCGCCAAAGTTCATCAGATGCGCATCGCCACAGCACTGCACACGAATACCTGTGCTGGGGGTGGCCGCCAGGTCGGAGGCCATATTGAGAGCGGATCCCCGGTAAAAGGTGAATGGGGATTGAGCCATTCGCCCGTGACGCAGAGGAAGTAGCTCTTGAAGGCGCCCCTCACCAGCCGACAGCACCAGCTGGACCGGATCAGGCCGGTCAGCCGGCGGTTTCCACGCTGAATGTGAATTGCGGGGACATGACTGACGCAGTCTTTTGCCTGATGCATACCGGTCAGCCCTTGATGTCAGAGGAGTTAAGATTGTGGACATGTTGAAATTAGATTTTGTAAGTGAGTTCCAATTCCCTCAAAATCAAAAGCTTCTATGAAATTTGTCATTCGAATGCCTTGACAGGGTTAAAAATACTAAATCCTACGTATTTTTCGGTTGAATAATGATAATTTTACTCCGGAAAAGTATCAGACTGAATCTTCAATGAATCATCCTCCTAATTACGATTTGTTCCTGAAATGTATTGAAACGTATGGACCAGAGGGATTTACAGGGATCGATCCGAATGATCGCCTGATGATGGCGTTTGATATCATCCGAATGCCCGCAAAAGGCCTCAACAGTGAAAGGGTCGCTGAAATGTGATTCCTCAGCCTGAATACGGTTAACACCCATCGCAGGAATATTCTTCGTAAAGCAGGAAAGGCCACTATGTCGGAGGTGATTTTTGACCTCAGGCAACAGGGATTGATGTAGTGGCGGAATGAATGGACAATATCCAGTTTCTCAGAAGATGGAAAAAATCATTCTTGACCAGTTCAGATCACCCTTCGGAATGCTTCTGCTGGGCTCGTACGGGGAGCGTCTGTGTCTCTGTGACTGGGCGCACAGGAAAATGAGGAAGACCATTGACAAACGCGTCAGGGAAAAGCTGGGGACGGAATACCTTCAGGGCTCTTCGACGGTTATTGCGCAAAGCAAAGTACAACTGCATGAGTATTTCAGCGGTGTACTCAAAGATTTCAGTCTTCCTCTGCTGATGTCCGGAACGGACTTTCAGGTACAGGTCTGGGATCAGTTGCTGCAGATCCCCTACGGAAAAACCCTGAGTTACACGGAACTGGCCCGGCTGGTGGGAAGGCCTGATGCCCTCAGGGCCGTGGCCTCTGCCAATGGTGCCAATGCACTCTCCATCTTCATCCCCTGTCACAGGATCCTTGGAGCAAACGGGGAATTGACGGGATATGCAGGCGGCCTGAATGTGAAAAGGAAATTGCTGCTCCTGGAACAGGGGAATATGCAGACCGAGTTGTTTGGCGAACGTTAAGTGAGTCAGAATATGGGTATGGTGAACCTTACCATCGTTCCGCTGGCCTGTCCGAGGGCATTCTGCAGGTCGATGATCTCCAGCGGAATCTTTGTTTTCAGTTTCCGGCTGAGGTTGGCCAGCCGCTCGCGGGTGAGGGAAGTGGCCATGCTCCGGTGCTCCGGGTTCATCACTACCTCGATCTCCCTTGCTTTCTGGCGGCCCACGCCATCGTCCTCCACCTCGAAGATCAGCGTATGATCCCTCAGGCTGAAGCGGATGCCGATGTGCCCCGGCGTCTCCCGGTGACGGATGCCGTGCTCGATGGCGTTCTCGATGAACGGCTGGGCCAGCATCGGCGGGATCTTCAGGATCTCCGGATCAATGTCATCGGCGATATCGATCCTGTATTCGAACTTGCCGGGAAACCTGACCTGCTGCAGCTCGAGGTAGTTCTCGATGGTGCTGATCTCCTTTTCCAGGGGAACGAATTCTTCGGCGGAATTATCGAGGATGTTCCTTACCAGCCTGGCGAATTTGGAAAGGTAAATGCTGGCCTTTTCGGATTTTTCTGTCACAATGAAGTTCTGGATGCTATAGAGCGAGTTGAAAATGAAATGCGGGTTCATCTGGGCGCGGAGTAGCTTTTGCTCCAGGACCATGGCTTTCCGGTCGGACCGGGATCTTCTGCGCTGAATCCAAAGCATAGAAATCAAAAACGCAATGAGCAAAAAGCCCCCGATGCCGGCAAACAGAATCCTGGCCTGGGTGAGTCTCAATTGCCGAAGTTCAATGTCACGAGCCATTCCTGCGATCTCCTGCCTTTTCTGTTCATCCTCGTAATCCGTTTCCAGGCCGATGATCTGCCGGGTTAATTCATCCCTGGTTTGCTGCTCCTTTTCTTCTTCCAGCTTTTTCTGGTAAGACAGAGCGTTTTTAAAATCACCGGTCTCAGAATGAAGTGCTACCAGTGATGTGAGTATCCCCAACCGAAAATGCCGCATATGCGTTAAACCCCAGAGCCGGAAGTTCGGGTCAGGTTCGTCGATTTCACCTACTTTTAAGAGGAAAGTGTCACTGACATTAAGTGCCTTCATCAGGTACATTTCCGACTCTTTATACCGCCCGCGATCCCTGGAGAAATTTCCGAGATTTAATAAAGGCACTGCATAAAGGTCATACCGGTCAGTATTTTTGAGTAAACCTTCTGCTTTTTTTACGTAATACATACCCGAATCTTCGCTATCCAGAAAGTAATAATATTCATAGCTTAAATTACTGGAAGCCACTCCATTCATGCCATTTCTGAAATTTGTATCCGCCATCTTTTCGGTTATTTTCAAGATGCTCAGGTAATGATCCCGTGCAGCCTGATGATCACCTTTAGCGCTGTAATAGCAACCATCATAATTGTCGTTATTGGATAAAACATGTTCTGCAGAGATTCCCCACGGGTATTCTTTCCGTGGAATTAAAAAATATTCCCTTGTTACGTTGTTGAACTTGATAGCGCTGTCCATCATAGCCAGTGCTTCTTCTTCCGGGATAGGGTCAATCGCGTAAAGGGCCTGGAATTTATAATAATAAGAGGCACCAAGGGTCATATAGGTTAGTACCTGGCGGGCAGAATCGCCAATGGCCCCGTAATTCTTTGCCGCCCTGCTGTAATAATTTAAAACCTTTTTTGTGTTCCTGACATATTCATTGATTGAGCCAAGCTGATACAGCAGATCGCCAATTTCACGGGCAGGTTCGAATGGTTCAAGGATCCTCCAGGCCTCAAGATATTTTGTTAGTGCGTCTTTAATGTCGTTGTTGAAAAAATGGCTGTTGCCCGTATTAAAGACAGCAACGCCTTTACCAAATAAATAGTTCAGTTTTTCGGACAATGCAAGGGCTTCACCCGCATATTGAAAACTTGAATCGAAGTTTCGCGGGGCAAGTTCCATCGACAGCCCGTTGAGGACATCCACCCTCTGCGTGCCGCTTACATCCGGAAGCAAGACGAACAGGCTGTCGACGACCTCCTGGCGTGTATGGTTCTGGATCTGGCCGTCAGAGATACCGCTAAGCAAGCATGAAAGGAATATGAGCAATACCCGGTTCATTGTAAACTGGCTGAACTGTTAAATGTTTACTGAATGCCGATCCTTCGTCACTGCTTTCTACAGCACACACTGCTGACTGTTGACTATTGACTGCTGATCCTGATTTCGCGAAGTTTATCCCGACGAAAGTCGGGGCTCATCAGGACAGGCCGCCGACCGACCTCATAGTTTCTCAAACATCTCCAGCAATTCCTCCCTTTTCCGGAACGAAACCGGCACCTTGTCGCCGCCGTTCAGCATGATATACCCTCCCTCCTTCTTATCGAAGCGGCTGATATGCGACAGGTTGATCAGGTACGATTTATGGACACGGTAAAAGCCGCTGTCAGCAAGCATATCATCGAATTCACGGAGTGTTTTGGAGATCAGTATCTTTTCACCGTCAGTCGTGTGGACCAGGGTGTAGGCCCTGTCCGACTCGCAATAGGTGATTTGTTGCACCTCCACAAGGTGGATGCTGTCCATCGTCCGCAGCACGATCTTCTTTTTCTGCCGGAGGTCGGTCCGCAGGTTCTCCTCCAGCGCCTGGAGCTGGGTGACAAAGTGCTCCTGGATGAGGGTCTCCGCGTGCTTCACCGCTTCGGCCAGTTCCTCGGGATTGACCGGTTTGAGCAGGAAATCCACTGCTGCGAACCGGAACGCCTGGACCGCATATTTCTCATAAGCAGTGATGAAGATGACCCTGAAATCGAGGGGATCGCAAAGGCGGAGAAGGTCAAATCCGGTTCCGTCATCCATTTTGATATCCAGCAGGACGAGCTGCGGGCGATGCTCACGGATCATCTTCAATCCGCTGGCCACACCGTCGGCTTCCCCTGCAATCCTGACCTGCGGACAATACAGTGATACCAGCCTGGCGAGGGTCTCACGCGCATGCAACTCGTCGTCGATAATGATCGTCCGGATCAACTGCTCGGTATTGTTTCCCTCAAAAGTAGTGAAGTCCATAGCAAAATACAAGAAAATTTGTCAAATTGTCTAAAGCTTCACCAGCTTACCGTTGACCGCCGACCGCTTACCGCCGACCGCCAACTGATAAAAATAGATCCCCGCCTCCAGCCCCGAAACATCGAACGGCACCAGGTATTCCCCGGCAGGCAGGCTTTTATCCAGCACCACCGCCACTACCCTGCCCTGCAGATCATAGATCTTCAAGGTCATATTCTGGCCATCGGTCATCGACAACCGAAAATCGACTGTTCCACCGGCCGGATTCGGATACACACTGACCGCCAGCTGCTGACCGCTGACCGGATGATCCTTCACCCCGACATATTGCACCTGATCGTAGGCTCCCATATCATAGCCCTCTCCGTTCGGCCGCGGGGTATCCAGAATATCATAAGCAGGAGCACTGCATAGGATCCCCGTACTGCTGGTATATTCAGCTATTCCGGCATCCACACAGGGACTGTTCCAGTCTTCAGGGATCAGGTATACCGGATCCCTGAAAAGCGGATCTTCATTGATGTTCCCGCCCCCATCGGTCCAGGTACCCCAGATTTTAGCAGGATCAATGTTGCAGTGGGCCAGTTCAACGGGAATTTCTCCGGAGCCATGAATCTCGGCACCAGTCGTTGCGCCGTCTGCCCGGAAAATTGAATTCATGATCACCATCTCCGACCAGACAGATGAAAAAATAGCAATGGCACCTCCCAGATTGTTAGCCATATTTCCTGAAAAACTATTGTTGGCCAGAATGGATGGAGAGAGTAAGGCAAGTTGATCACTGAAATAGATCCCTCCACCATGGAGCCCTGCCTGATTACCACTGAAAACGTTGTTTTGCAGAACTACAGGAATAGAAAAAGCGCAAACAGCGCCACCATGTTTCGCCTCATTATCAATAAAGTAGTTGTTTTCAACAAGAACGGTATTATCAGCCGTCATCGAATTTTCCAGGCCCAATCCTCCGGAATACACATTAGTTCCATTCCCTTTAAACACATTATTGCTGACCACGCTTCCCGGGTCAGGGTCATATAATAAAAGTCCCCCAACCCCGCCGACGGTCGCCCCTGAATTTGCAGTATTAAAATCCACTTCATTATGTGAAAATATTAACGGTACGCCTTCACCCTGGACACCAGCCGAATTTGCCCAGTTGCCCTGTGATTGTGTCGTATTATATGAAATCGTATTATACCCGACCATCATGACAACAGGGGTTGTCCAGGTGGGGTCCTGGCCACAATCTATTCCGCCGGAGGTAGCGACAGCACCGGAATATCCGTTACAGGAATTATAAGTAATGATATTATTGACAATCCTGGAATTGCATGTGGTGGCAACACCTCCTCCATATGCCTGACCGGGATTGACATCGGAGACGCAGGAATTGCTGTCGATCGTATTATCCTCCATGATAAGCCAATGGTCGCTTTCTTCCCATGGTGTTCCGATTCCGCCACCTCCTGCATACGATCCATTCACCGGTTGCGTTAAATCAAGGCTATTGTGCGTGATCCTGTTGTGAAGGATTTTGGCACTTGCACCGGAAATGAAGATCCCGCCTCCATTTCTGAGATCAAGAGTTTCCCGCGAATGGGTTCCACGACTATTCCCAAAGGTGAAACCAAAACCCGCCTCAAGATTTTCCGGAGAATGGGTTCCATGACCATTTTTTATGGTGAAACCGCGACTCGCTTCAATATTTAGCAGAGAATAGGTCCCGTGTCCATTTTGGACGGTGAAACCACACAGGATCGAAGTGGTATCCTCCCCGGAAATGAAATACACCACCGAAGCGCTGTCCATATCGGTCAACTGGCTCCCGTCGATGACCGTGCCGGCGATATGGCTCTCATCGGCATCCATAATGAACTCGCTGGCCACCATCAGCGGCGACTTGCCCAGGAAGCTGATCTGTTCGTAATAGGTCCCGTCGGACACCAAAACCGTATCGCCCGGGTTTGCGGCATCGATACCCTGCTGGATCGTGGGGTAATCGGCAGGCACATGGATGACCTGGGCCTGCAGGGTTGCTGCGATCAGGCAGCTGAACGTGAAGGAGAATAGTTTTTTCATGACTATAAAATTTTAAAATTCCAAATTCCAGGAAACAAATTCCAAAATCCAAATTCCAGGCAGTAAATATAAGCCACCACTGTGCCATGAATGACTTATTTTGGCCAGCGTGGGAAAGGATCAAACGAACGTATGGGTTGGTTTAATGATCGTCGGAGAGGATATCCCGGGATCCTCAGGTTTTGACCTTAAATGGTCCTGGCTCCAAGCCGGTTTTTGAAATACTCCAGATCCTCCCGTTGTTTTCCGGGCTCAAGGGATAAGACGCCTTCGGGGGAAATAAAAACGTTATAACCCCGGATCTTCAGTTCGAAAAGGGCAAACAGATCGCTCAGATCGGTGCAGACACCGATCACCTCCACCTCTGCTGGTTTGAGTTTCTTTAACAGTTTATCAAGGCCGGTATTCAGGAAAATGCTCAGGGTGTTCTTCATCAGGACGATGGATCTCTCCGCCAGGGGCTTCAGTGTATCCACGATTTCAGCTTCCTCGGTTCCCTCCAGGCAATGAGGCTTGTAGGGATGGCCGATCTCGGGATCGGACAGGGAATGGCTGTCGCCGATGAAAATGACCCTGCCGCCTTCTGCAAAGACCTGCCCGATCCGCTGAGCGGCATATTTTTCTATTTCCGCCGTGGATACCGGTAATGAGAGGGTATGACCAGGGCGGCAGAAACCGTTCAGCATGTCGATGATGATCAGGACATTCATAGGTTCAGGTTGTTGCGCCAAGTCGCAATTTAAAGAACTCGAGCTCTTTGGATTGCCTGCCTGAATCAAGGGGAAGCACGCCCTCGTCGGTGATGAAAACGTCATAACCCCGGATCCTGAGCTCATAAACAGCAAACAGGTCGACAATATCGGTGCATACGCCTGTCACCTCTACTTCTTCGGGTTTGAATTTCTTCAACAGCTTATCCAGTCCGGTATTCAGAAAAATGCTCAGGGTGTGCTTGGGCAGGATGATCGCTTTTTCAGAATAAGGTTTCAACGTATCGATGATCTCTGCTTCCTTTGTTCCCCGCATGCAGTGGGGCGGATAGGGATTGTTTATTTCAGGATCGGTCGGTAAGTGATTGTCACACAGAAAAATAACCTTCCCTCTTTCACTGAAGGTCTGCTCAATGCGGGAAGCAATATATTTCTCGATCCTGTCGGTCGGATCGGGTAATGAAAGTGGATATCCTTTCCTGCAGAAACCATTGAGCATATCGATCACCAGAAGCACTTTCATCGCAGCCGGTCATTCATTCTGTGAAGGAATACTGATAAAGGCACGGTCAGGGGAACATGCCGGGGCTGGCCGATCGGATCATAACGGAAAGCAGTAGACATATCCGTCCTCACAGGAGACATACACCTTTGTACCGCTCACCACCGGACCGCCAAAGCCATTCTTGTCAGGGGTGGCATACCTCCATTTCACACTCCCGGTGGTAGCATCCAGGCACAGGAGTCCATTCCCGTTGCCCACATAAACGTTGCCTCCTGTAACCGCCGGTGCGCCATTGGATCCTGCCGACATCTCGTAATGCCACATCTCACTGCCATCCCCTGATGAAAGACAAAACAGCATGGTATTGCCAACCACGTACAGTTTATCGGCATTCAGGGTCATATTGCAGAGAACCTGTCCGATCTTTTGCGACCAGTTGAGGGTGGAGCCGTCAAGCTGATAGCAAAAAAGTGAATTTTCGCCCGGATCAGCTTCATGAACACCGACCAGAATGGTATTGGGGGTGACGACCGGGGCATTGTCAAGGCCATTTTCAAACTCAAGCGGCCACCCGATCGTCCCTGTACCGGCATCCAGCTGGAAGACAAAACCAGACAGCGTCGCGTAATAGATCTTACCGTCAGAAAATACCGGCGCTGGCAATCCCGCATTGAAGAACTGCTGATCGTCGTTCTTCCATGACCTCCCCCCTGTGGTTGCGTCGAGCTTGATCATGCTCTGGGTCGAACCAAAATAGACATACCCGTCATGAAGGAGAGGTGAGGAATAAACGGCAACTTTCAGGATCTCATCCTGGTAGTCCCATTCATTGCCGCCATCGTGTATATTCAGGGCGTGGACATTTATTCCGCCATAAATGACATAATCATCGTAAACGACAGGGCTGGTCCGGGTGACGGTTGAATCCGTCGTTTTCCAGAAAAGTGCCCCTGTGGCGGAGTTCAGGCAATGAACGGTTCCAAGATCCAAATTTTTCTGCTTGCTGCAAACCACCAGAAGACCTCCTGAAACCCATGGTATGGATCCGTACGGAATCTCCTGCGTGTCATATTTCCATTCGGGCTCTTTTGTGTTGTTATTATTATCATCCGGTTCATCGTCATCTTTGCAACCAGGAGTCGCTATGAATAGCATTGCAGCCAGGAGAAGTGAACCTGTTTTCAATAAAAAGGCAACTCGTTTCATGGAGAGAAGATTTAGAGAAGTACATAATTGGACTTTAACAGAAAAATCCTTTAAATATACATAAAAAAATAGTTAACAGCCGTAACTTTTCACTTCTTAGGCATTATATGAAATCCTTTTATCGCAACAAAATCATTCAAGGGATTCAGTACGTATACGAAATCACTCCCGATGCGGGCAAGGACGTTAAAGGTTCACAGGCAGGTGAAAGTCAGAGTGCAGGAACTGATGGGGAACCTTTCGGGTAACTTTGCCATCCACATCACACCGGAAAAAATAATCATTATTTTATCCGGGGGTGGTGTAAATTATTACAATAACTTTGCTATACCAATGATATGAAAAAATTAAACTTTAATTATAATGGAATTCCAAATTGAAGAACCTCAGGGAAAACTGGGGATTTTACTACCTGGCCTGGGGGCTGTTGCTACGACGATGATCTCGGGTGTCTTCGCCGTAAAAAAGGGGATCGGGTTACCAATAGGCTCATACACCCAAATGGGATCTATCAGGCTTGGAAAACGGACCGAAAACCGTATTCCAAAAATCAAGGATTTTGTTCCACTCGCCGATATAAATGATATTGTTTTCGGCGGATGGGATATTTTTGAGGACAATGCGTATGAGGCAGCATGCAACGCGGGCGTCATCGACCGACAACTGCTGGACAAACTTAAACCTGAATTGTCAGCTATTGTTCCGATGAAAGCTGTTTTTGACAGAAAATTTGTTCATAACCTAAACGGGACAAATGTAAAATCAGCTCCAACCAAAATGGACCTTGCTGAAGCATTGATCGAAGATATTGAGCAGTTCAAACGAAAGAACAACTGTTCAAGACTGGTGATGGTCTGGTGTGCTTCTACTGAAGTTTACATGCAGGAAAAGGAAGTGCATCAATCTCTCGCTGCTTTGGAAGAGGGTTTACGCAACAATCATCCCGATATTGCCCCCAGCATGATATATGCCTATGCTGCCGTTAAATCGGGAATCCCGTACGCTAATGGCGCACCTAACCTTTCGTGCGATTATCCTGCCTTGGTTGAACTGGCAAAACAAACCAGAACTCCTATTGGCGGAAAAGATTTCAAAACAGGTCAAACCCTCCTTAAAACAGTTATCGCCCCGGGCCTGAAAGCACGTAACCTTGGCGTGGATGGATGGTTTTCGACCAATATTCTGGGAAACCGTGACGGTGAGGTGCTCGATGATCCCGAAAGTTTCAAAACCAAAGAAGTTTCAAAACTCGGCAGCCTGAGCAACATTTTTGAACCGGAACTGAACCCTGATCTTTATAGTTCTATTTATCACAAAATCCGCATTAATTATTATCCGCCCCGGGGCGACAACAAGGAAAGCTGGGATAACATCGACATCTTCGGATGGCTTGGATACAGGATGCAAATCAAAATCAACTTCCTTTGTCGCGACTCCATCCTGGCTGCACCCATCGTCCTTGACCTGGCGCTGCTCCTGGACCTTGCAAAACGCGCAGGGATGTATGGCATTCAGGAATGGCTATCTTTCTTTTTCAAATCCCCACAGTCAGCGCCGGGCCTGGCACCGATACATGACCTGTTCCGGCAACTGATGAAACTCGAGAATACGCTGCGTCACCTTCAGGGCGAAAACCTGATCACGCACCTGGGTCTCGATTATTATGAAGAAGAATAATCTGCCGGCCTGGAAGTTATTTGTTACCGGATTTGGATTGGGATACAGCCCCTTTGCTCCCGGTACCATGGGCGCTATCGGTGCATTGGTCCCTGCCTTATTACTCGGGCATTATACCCGGTTCCCTGTCTTAATGTTAACTGCCCTGGCGCTGATATGCACCATTGCAGGCGCCATTGGATGCACTAAGGTTGAAGCAGAATGGGGAAAGGATCCTCCCCGGGTCGTAATTGATGAATTTGTCGGGATGTGGATCAGCTTAATCGCAGTACCGAAAGGCTGGTTGCCTCTCATCACAGGATTTGGACTATTTCGTTTCTTTGATATCACAAAAGTTCTGGGAATCAGGAAATGCGAAAGCCTCAGGGGCGGATGGGGCGTTATGGCCGATGATATCCTGGCCGGTATTTATACCAATCTATTGCTCCAGGTGATTTTCAGGTTAATTCCCGGAACATTGATCTTTTAGTCAACCTCGTAGGATGAACAAGTTTATCAAAGCTCAGATATCATCATTAGTAGCTACAGTCGTTGATTTTGGTATCACAGTATTTCTTAAAGAGATTTGCGGGCTTTGGTATCTGACCGGGACAATAACAGGCACTGTGCTGGGGGGGATTACAAATTTTATCCTCAACAGGCGCTGGGTTTTCTGCGTGACCTTTCTACCTCCCTGGCGACAAGCATTACGTTATTCACTGGTATGGGGAGGTAGTATACTGCTGAATATCTGCTTTGTCTTTCTGCTTACAAGCTTTGGTCATATGAATTACCTGTGGTCAAAAATTATTACGGCGACCATCATTGGTATATCCTTTAATTATTTGCTTCAAAAATATTTTGTCTTTAATTCAACACGTGAGAATCAGTAAATCATACATTGATAAAAGCTCTTATGAAATCATTTTTACAGGAATGGATCTATAAATTAATTGAACCACTGGTGAAGCTGCTTATCGCCCTTAATGTGAGTCCTAACATGATCACTACCATGGGCTTTTTAATTAATATTGTTGCTGCCGCCGTATTAATATATGGTGCTGATCACGGTACAAAAGGGGATCTGTCGACTTTAGGATGGGGTGGTGGCCTTATTCTTTTCGCTGGATTCTTTGATATTCTGGATGGCCGCCTGGCTCGCAGAGGAAAAATGAGCTCCAAATTCGGAGCATTATACGATTCAACCCTTGACCGTTACAGCGAATTAATAATGTTCCTTGGGATCTGCTATTTCCTGATCTCACGCCATTATTTTATCAGTTCACTTTGGGGATTTATTGCCCTTATCGGTTCGATGATGGTAAGCTATGTGAGGGCAAGAGCTGAGGGCCTGGGCATTGAATGTAAAGGGGGACTCATGCAACGGCCTGAAAGAGTAGTGACCATTGGAGTATCAGCATTGCTCTGTGGTATCGTATCGCATATGACGGGGGGTAACCAGGAACTCATCATTGATCGTATCCCTTTTAAATTTGCTGAAACCATTTCAATTTTTATCTACCCACTTGTCGCCGTGGCTATTCTTTCCAATCTTACAGCCATCAGGAGGCTCAGAGACTGTAAACATGAATTTGAAAAAGGAAACCGGGATCTCTAATAAAACATTTTTTATTGTCTTCGCTGACCTATTCGGGACTGATCCATCCACCCACCGAGTTCATGAGCTGGTAATTCACTGAAAACTAATGAAATAAAATGATAGGAAGATATTGGAAGAAGCATCTGCCAAAAGGCTCATTCATACTGACCCTTTTCTCTCTCATTTACCTTCTCGGAATTTTGTTCCTTGAAGGGCTAAGGATGGAGCACTGGGCTATTATCCTCGGAATCAATATCTGTTTTTATGCCGGCAAAAAAAGCAGGAAATTTATACTGGGCTTTGCAATTTTTGTAGTATACGGCATAATTTACGACCTGTTGCGTGTTTTCCCGAATTATCAGTACAATCCGGTGGATATAGCTCCAATCTATAACCTGGAAAAAGAATTATTCGGATTTGTTTTCAACGGGATCAGAGTAACTCCAAACGAATACTTTGCGATGAAACACAATGTCTTCGTGGACTTCTTAGCCGGCATTGCTTATATAAACTGGGTGCCCGTACCCCTGGCTTTTGCCGCTTACTTATTTTATACTGATCGCAGGATGTTCCTGGATTTTTCGCTTACCTTTCTGCTTGTCAACCTCCTGGGATTTATAATATATTACATACATCCTGCCGCTCCACCATGGTATGTTGCCAGGAACGGATTTGATCTGGATTTAACTACAGAAGGCAACTCGGCCGGTCTTAGCCGGTTCGATCAACTTATTCATCTTAAGGTCTTCGGCAGCATTTACTCAAAGAATGCGAACGTTTTTGCGGCTGTACCCTCCTTACATTGTGCCTACCCTTTGATTGTACTTTATTATGGATTGAAGGCCCGGTGCGGGTGGGTCAATTACCTGTTTGGACTACTCATGGCAGGTATCTGGTTTGCTGCCGTTTACTCCGGTCATCACTATGTAATAGATGCAATACTCGGAGTACTGTGTGCGATTGCAGGTATGACACTCTACAACCAATTATTACTGAAAACGAACTTCTTCACAAAGTTCATCAATCATTATCTGAAGCTCATTACCTGATGATTAGTGGACATAACACCTGTACCTTTAACACCGCTATTTTTATTACCTGCAGGTGTAACCGAAATAACATTCTCCCTGTAATGATTTTTTATCTTTGAATCAAATTCATGATGCCATGTCCATCAATCGTCGTCTTTTTGTCAAACAACTTGCCGCTACCATGAGTGCAGCCACTTTACTACCCGGTACATCATTCGGAGAGGAATGGTTCAATGAGGCGATCTTGGGATTTCCTCCCGAAAACACGCCCGATGATGACTTCTGGGCCTGGATGCAACAGGCGTATACCACCTCTCCCAACATCATCAACCTCAACAACGGTGGTGTAAGCCCCCAGCCAAAAGTGGTGCAGGATACCTTTGAGCGGTACAACCGGCTTTGCAACGAAGCTCCCTCCTATTACATGTGGCGCATCCTCGACCAGGGGCGGGAAGCCCTGCGGGCCGATCTGGCGGCCTTTGCAGGGTGCGGTCCGGAAGAGATCTCCATCAACCGGAACACCACCGAAGCCATGAACAACATCATCTACGGCCTAAACCTGCAGCCCGGCGACGAGGTGGTGCTTGCCAGACAGGACTATCCCAACGTCATCAATACCTTCAGGGTCCTTGAGAAGAGGGATGGGATCGTCTTAAAATGGGTGAACCTGGAACTGCCCTCAGAGGATGAAGAGGAGCTGGCCAATGCGTACATCCGAGAGTTTACCGGTAAGACCAAACTGGTGAACGTCACCCATATCATCAACTGGATCGGACAGATCATTCCTGTGAAAAAGATCGCACAGGCAGCCCACCAGAGAGGAATTGAAGTGCTGGTTGACGGGGCGCATACCTTTGCCCTGCTGGATTTCAGGATTCCCGACCTCGAATGTGATTACTTTGCCACAAGCCTGCATAAATGGATGTGTGCACCCTTCGGATCCGGATTGCTCTATGTCAACAAGGAAAAGATCCCGAAGATATGGCCGATCTGCCCGGATGACAATCCTCTCAGCGACCAGATCGTGAAATTCGAACGGCTGGGCACGCGCTCCTTCGCTACCGAAATGGCCATTGGCAGCGCGCTTGACTTTCACCTCGCCATAGGCACCAGACGCAAGGAGGAAAGGCTGCGTTTCCTGAAGGATTACTGGACCACCCGTGTGAAGGACATCCCAGGCGTCAGGATCCATACTTCCTTCAAATCCGAATTTGCCTGCGTGATCGGTCTGTTTTCCATTGAAGGCTATAAGCCTGAAGACATCGACGCCTTCCTTTTTTATAAACATAAGATCCATACTACTGGCATTATCTGGGAGAACATAGCCGGGGTAAGGGTCACCCCGCATGTGTATACCACCCTGAGGGATCTTGACAAGCTGGTGGTAGCCATTGAAGAACTGGCTTTGAAAAAACCATAATCCTCATACATAGTCATGATGAAAAGATACATTCTTTCTCTGTTCCTGGCCTTTCTGTCCATCATGGGCATCGGGCAGGGTGTTGAAAAACAGGTAATTATGTCACCCGATGCTCCGAAGGCCGTCGGGCCCTACAGTCAGGCGATCCTTGCCGGCAGCACACTGTACGTTTCGGGGCAGCTCCCCCTGGATCCGGCCACAGGACAGATGGATACCCTTAACCTGGAAGCCGAGATCCGCAGGGTGATGTCAAACCTTGGGGCGGTGCTGGAAGAAGCAGGTATGTCATACCCGAATGTCGTCAAAGCGACCATTTTCATGACCGACATCAAGAACTACGGGCTCATCAATTCCATATACGGCGGATACTTCAGGGAATCGCCACCTGCCAGGGAAGCCATTCAGGTGGTGGCGCTGCCCAAAGGAGCGCACGTGGAAATCTCTTGCATTGCAGTAAAATAAAGTATTCTCCTTCCCCCAAATGGGGGAAGGGGACAAGTGGATAGGGGTATTACTGCGCGAACCGCTCATTCACGGCGTTCCAGTTCACAATGTTCCAGAATGCTTCAATGTAATCGGGACGGCGGTTCTGATATTTCAGGTAATACGCATGTTCCCAGACGTCAAGTCCTAAAATGGGTGTTCCTTTCTTTTCGGCCACATCCATCAGGGGATTGTCCTGGTTGGGGGTGGAGCTGATAAACAGGTTTCCCTGTGCATCCTTCACCAGCCAGGCCCAGCCGCTGCCGAATCTTCCTTTGGCCGCATCATTGAACTGCCTAATAAAATCCTCCACGCTTCCGAATGCCGACTCGATCGCCTTTTTCAGTTCCGCCGACATCTGGCCTCCCTGTCCCTGGGGGGCCATGTTCTCCCAGAAAAGGATATGGTTGTAATACCCTCCCCCGTTGTTGCGGATCACGGCCGAAGCCTTGCTGATACCAGCGAAAATATCGTTCAATGACTTGCTTTCCCACTCCGTTCCGGTGATGGCTTTCACAAAATTGTCATAGTATGCACGGTGATGCCTGGTATAATGAATCTCCATGGTCATTTTATCAATGAACGGCTCCAGGGCATCATAGCTATAGGGAAGCGCCGGAAATTCAAAGGCCGGTTTTCCGCTCTGTGCGGGAGAACTCTGGCTGAATAATGAAGATTGTGTTGTCATGGTCAATACGAGTGTTAATGATGTTAAGATGACTTTTGCTTTCATAATAAATTCATATTTAAATATCTATATAACAGTTTATAGGTAATTTTGTTCAGGGATAATGTACAAATCATTAACTTCGTGGCCCGTTTGCATTTTCCAAAACGGGAATAATAGATATATTTAATTGATTATGAATGTTTTACGTGGCATAATACCAGTTTTTTATGCGGTATGGGTTATTCTGATAGCAGCAGGATGCAAAGAAAAATCTGCACCTGCAGCATCATCTGCCTATGCGCCCCGCACGGTGGAAGTGAGAGGCGTTGTGATCCATCCCCGTCTTCTGGAGCAAAAGATAACCTCTACGGGTTCACTATTAGCGAACGAGGAAGTGGAGGTCAGACCGGAAACCTCGGGACGGGTAACGGCCATCTCTTTTGAAGAAGGGACGTTTGTCGGTAAAGGAAGCCTACTGGTCAAGATCGATGATTCAGAACTGCAGGCACAGTTAAAGAAGCTGCAGCTGGAAGAAAAGCTGGCACAGGATGATCTTTACCGGAAACAGAAACTGCTGGAGATCAAGGCCGCCACCGAGGAAGAATACCAGATCTCGCAGAATCAGCTGGGTGTCATCCAGGCAGAGATAGAGCTGGTACGGTCGCAGATAGCAAAAACTGCCATCTATGCCCCCTTCAGTGGTCACATCGGATTACGTTATGTCAGTACGGGAGGATATGCTTCCCCTTCATTGGTGGTAGCACGTATGCAGCAAACAGATCCTATAAAAATCGAATTTACTGTTCCTGAAAAATACATCAGCAATATCCAAAAAGGATCTACCATCCATTTTACCGTTGCCGGGCAGGAAAATGCATTCGAGGGGATCATCTATGCCATTGAACCCAGGATTGACCTGATGACCCGGTCGTTCACCGTCAGAGCGAAGTGCCCCAATCCGCAGAACAGTTTGGTGCCGGGCGCTTTTGTCAAAGTAGAGATCATCCTGCAGACCGTTCAGGATGCGCTGGTCATTCCCTCCGAGGCAGTAATCCCTGATATTAAAGGCGAAAAAGTATTATTGTGCGCGCAGGGCAAGGTCAGAACTCAGTATTTGATTACCGGAATCCGAACGGATTACGAAGTTCAGGTGACCGATGGTCTGAATCCGGGCGATACGGTGATCACCACCGGATTATTGCAGTTAAGGAATGACATGAAGGTCAAAATCCGTATTCAGGAATCCCTCTGATGTTATAATCTTTACCGACGATGAACATCTCTTCTGTAAGCATCAAGCGACCTGTTCTGGCCAGTGTCATCTCGATCGTCATTGTTCTTTTCGGAGGGATCGGGTACACATTTCTGGGAGTGAGGGAATACCCGAGTGTTGATCCGCCCGTTGTATCAGTTTCAACCAGTTATGTCGGTGCCAATGCCGATGTGATCGAGTCACAGATCACCGAACCCCTGGAGGAATCCATCAACGGTGTTGCCGGCATCCGGTCGCTCACTTCCACCAGCAGTGACGGCCGCAGCAACATCACGGTCGAATTCCAGCTGGGAGTGGACATGGAGGCAGCGGCCAATGATGTCCGGGACCGTGTTTCCCGTGCTATCCGCAACCTGCCCCAGGACTGCGATCCGCCCATCATTACCAAATCCGATGCTGACGCTTCGCCCATCCTGTTGCTGACGCTGCAAAGCAACGCCCGCGATTTGATGGAGCTGTCGGATATTGCCAATATCGTTTTCAAGGAACGTTTGCAGACCATCCCCGGAGTGAGCGAGATCCGCATCTGGGGCGAGCGGAAGTATGCCATCAAACTGATGATGGATCCGGCTCTCCTGGTAAGCTATCAGCTGACCCCTTCCGACGTGAGGAATGCACTGCTCAGGGAAAATGTGGAGTTGCCTTCGGGCCGGATCGAAGGATACCGGACCGAAATGGTCATCCGCACCCAGGGCAGGCTCACCACCCCGGAAGAGTTCAACAATATGATCATCCGTGAATCCAATGGCTCGCTGGTCCGTTTCCGCGATATCGGTCAGGCAATTCTGGTCCCTGAAAATGAACGGACCATCATGCGGGGAAACAACGGGATCCCGCTGGTCGGGGTTGCTGTCGTACCTCAGCCTGGGGCGAACCAGATCGCCATTGCGGATGAGGTATACAAAAGGCTGGAACAGATCAGGGTGGACCTGCCCTCCGATATCATCCAGGGAACGGCCCTGGATACCACAAAAACGATCCGCAAAGCCATCACCGAAGTCTTCGATACCCTTCTCATCGCCTTTGCTCTTGTGGTGCTCGTGATATTCGTCTTTCTCAGAAACTGGCGTACCACTCTTATTCCTGTTATCGCCATCCCGATCTCCCTCATCAGCGGGTTCTTTATCATGTACATCGCCGGATTCTCCATCAACATACTCACCCTGCTGGCCATCGTGCTTGCCACAGGGCTGGTGGTGGATGATGCCATCGTTGTCCTGGAGAACATCTATCATAAGGTGGAATCAGGCATCCCTCCCATCGAGGCAGGCCACAGAGGCTCAAAGGAGATCTATTTCGCCATCATTTCCACTACGGTCACACTGGCAGCCGTCTTCATGCCGATCATCTTCCTGAGCGGGCTGACGGGAAGGTTATTCCGTGAGTTCGGTGTGGTGGTGGCCGGAACCATTCTGGTTTCGGCACTGGTCTCGCTGACACTTACCCCGATGATGAGCTCACGTCTCCTCCGGAGAAATGTGAAACACAGCGGCATCTTTCTGCGGACAGAACATTGGATCGATAACCTGATCAACGGATATAACCGCATCCTCACCCGGTTTATCAGTCACCGGTGGATTTCACTGGTGATCATCGCCATTTCAGCAGTCATCATTCTGGGCATTGGCATGCTGATCCCTTCCGAGCTTGCCCCCCTGGAAGATAAAAGCCGCTTTGCCATTACCTGTACTGCACCCGAAGGCACATCCTTCGAACTGATGGACGAGTACATGCTGCAGCTGTTGCCCATCATAGATTCGATCCCCGAAAAGGAGACCCTGCTGGTGATGACGGCACCCGGATGGGGTTCAGCATCCTCGACCAGTAATGGATTCATACGCGTATCGCTGGTGGATCCAGGCGAACGGGAGCGCAGCCAGCAGGAAATTGTGGACGATCTGGGACCCATTCTGCGCAGCTACAATTTTGCCCGCTCTTTTGCCACCCAGGAACAAACCATTGGGGGAGGACGTGGAGGAGGGTTGCCTGTCCAGTTCGTGATCCAGTCGCCGAATTTCGAAAAGCTGAGGAAGGTCATTCCTGAATTTATGGAGAAAGCCCAGAACAGTCCTGTGTTCGAGGTGGTAGATATCAACCTGCAGTTCAGCAAGCCGGAGATCGCCGTGCAAATAGACCGCGACCGGGCACGGGCCCTGGGCATCAATGTAAGGGATGTGGCCGAAAGCCTTCAGCTATACTTCAGCGGGCAGAGGTATGGTTTCTTTATTATGAACAGCAAGCAATACCAGGTGATTGGTCAGGCGACGAGGGAAAACAGGAATGAACCGCTCGACCTCAGTTCGATCTACGTCCGCAACAACCGAAACGAGCTGATCCAGATCGACAACGTGGTCAGGCTTTCCGAGCAGAGCAATCCTCCCCAGCTGTACCGCTACAACCGCTATGTATCAGCCAGGGTATCCGCCCAGCCTGCCAGGGGAGTTACGCTTGGCCAGGGCATCCAGGAAATGCGTAACATTGCCCGGGAGACACTGGATGAATCTTTTTCAACCGACCTGACAGGAACCTCAAAAGAATATGAGGACAGCTCAAAGAGTTTGCTGTTTGCGTTCCTGCTGGCGCTGGTCCTGATCTTCCTGGTACTGGCCGCGCAGTTTGAAAGCTACATCGACCCCCTGATCATCATGTTCACGGTACCCCTGGCCCTGGCGGGAGCTGTGTTATCACTGTGGATATTCGGTCAGACGATCAACATTTTCAGCGAGATCGGAGTGATCGTGCTGGTAGGTATCGTAACCAAGAATGGTATCCTGATCGTTGAGTTTGCCAACCAGCGTAAAGCGGCGGGACTGGAGTTGCGCGAGGCGGTGATCGATGCGGCGACGCGCCGGCTTCGGCCCATTCTGATGACCAGTCTGGCCACCGCACTGGGCGCCCTGCCCATTGCCCTTTCACTGGGTGCTGCGTCGCACAGCCGTGTACCCATGGGAATCACCATCATCGGGGGGCTGATCTTCTCGCTCATCCTGACCCTCTTCGTCATCCCTGCCCTGTATACCTATATGTCAAGAAAACTCAAGAAAGCCGATCATGATACCACGGTCGAAAGTTAACATCTCCCTGTTGCTCATTCTGATGTCTGCCACAGGATGGCTGAATGTCAACTCCCAGGAATCCCTGAGCCTGTTACAGGCCATTGAAACCGGACTGAAAAACAATTACTCCATCGTTATCCAGAAGAACTATGCGCAGATCGCCGGTAACAACAACACTATCGGCAATGCAGGTTTCCTCCCGCTGGTAAATATCACCGGCACACAGAACAATACGTTCACAAGCACCCACCAGGAGATGTTCAACGGCACGGTAAAAGACATCGACAATGCCAAGAACAGGTCGATGAATGCTGGCGTCCAGCTGACATGGACCCTTTTCGATGGACTGAGCATGTTTGCCAGCAAAGATATGCTCGAGATCCTGGAGGGATCTGGAAGGACCGAGGTGCGCATCGCCATCGAAAATACCGTATCCGCCGTTGTTTTGACCTATTTCGGAGTGATACAGCAACAGAAACTGATCGCTGTCATGCAGGACGCACTCAATCTTTCAAAGGAGCGAAGGGACATCACCCGGGCCAAGATCGGCCTGGGAGCCGGATCCGAGATGCAACTGCTTCAGGCTACGGTGGATATGAACACCGACAGCATCAACCTGATCCGCGAAATATCGGCCCTTAAACAGACAAGGGCTGACCTGAACCGGCTGATGGCCCTGGATCCTGATAGCTCTTTTATCTTCACTGACTCGATCAACCTCAATGGACCGCTGCCATTCGATCAGTTGCTCGCCACGGCGCTCCAACAGAACAACGATCTGCTGATTGCGCGTAATAACTTAAATATCAGTACATTAGAATTGAAAGACGCACGGTCGCAGCGTTATCCGCGCCTTAACTTCAACGCAGGCTACAGTTATAACCAGATCAACTCACAGACAGGATTTGCCGAATACAGCCACAACCTGGGCCCATCCGTCGGATTTTCCCTCTCCTATCCCATCTTCGACGGACTGAACGTGAACCGTACAGTTAATAATGCAAAGCTGACGATCAATACCCATGAGAACCTGGTGAAGGACACGGAGCTTTCCCTTGCCAATGATCTGTACAAGCTCTACACGGATTACCTCACCCAGCTGGAGATCGTGCAGATCGAACGGATCAACCAGGATGTGGCGAAAAAGAATCTTGAAGTGGCCTTTGAAAAGTACCGGCTGGGAACCATCAATGACATTGACCTGCGTGAAATCCAGAAAAAGTACATTGATGCGCAGTATCAGCTGCTCCTTTCACAGTTTCTTGCCAAAAAAGCCGAGACCGATCTACTGAGGATCAGCGGGGAAATGGGGAAAACAATGGTAAATTAGCTTCAAGCTGCAGGCATCTTACTACTAAAGAATCCCATTCAAAATCCCAATGAGCCTCTTTACTTCCTCCACCGTATTGTAATGCACCATGCTTACCCGGATCACGCCGTTGTGCACCGAAAGGCCAAGATCCCGGATCAGGCGGCGGGCATAAAAATCACCGTACCGGATGCCGATCCGGTGGGGATCGATCCTGGAAACGGCCTCGTCGCTGCGGATATGGTCGGAGGTAAAAGAGATGGTGGGGACTCGGATGGACCTGTCGGCCGTTTTCTCGCCAATGATATGGATTCCCTTCCGGGATAAAAGAAAATCCAGGATCGTGGCCGATAGTTCCTCTTCATGGATGGCAAGGCCATCGAAGAGAGCCGGATGCGGGATACGGGCATCGCCTGGATGGCCTGAGATGTGATGTGATGCGATAAGGTTGAAATAATCCAGGATCCCTGTCAGGGACCAGGTAAGTTCAAAGTTCACAGATCCCGGCTGGAGTTTCGTCGGGATCTCATCATCATGGATGAAAAAATGGTTGATGCCGGGCAACGTTTCCAGAAGTTTCTTCCTTGCATAAAGCAGTGAATAATGGGGACCATAGACCTTATACAGGCTGAACACATAAAAATCAACATCCCAAACCGCCACATTCAGCATACGGTGCGGTGCATAGGCTACACCATCCACACAAACCATCGCTCCGTAACGGTGTACAAGATCTGTGAATTCCCTGACAGGATTCAGCGTCCCAAGGATATTCGAAACGTGCGTAAAGGCAACCAGGCGTGTCCTGTCGGTGAGCAATGGCAGAAGGTCTTCGGCATGCAGCCTGAAATCATCCGGATGGATCCTCCATTCCTTCACGATAATCCCGAAACGTTCCAGGTACCGCCATGGGCCTATGTTGGCCTCGTGATCGCAGTTGGTGACGATCACCTCGTCGCCGGGTGTGAACATCATGCTGAACGATTTCGATAGGTTTTGCAGCAACTGGGTAGTGGAAGAACCAAAAATGATTTCTGACGGCTCAGCAGCACCGATCCAATTTGCCCATGCAGCCTGAGCCTCTTTTACACGCCGGCCTGCCAGCCGGGAGATCTCATAGGAAGCGCCCAGCTGGACATTGGTTTGATACAGGTATTCGGTAAGCCGCTCGCCTACCTGCCGTGCTGTCTGCGTGCCGCCGGCATTGTCGAAATAGATCCAATCGCGATCCAGTGCAGGAAACTGGCTGCGGACAAAATCGAAATCAAGGGACATCGGGAATGCTATAAATAATAATGTTGTACGAAAGTAGCAAGAAATTGTGTTCAGTATTTGTGCCGTAGGCACAACATATCGGTAGAAAAGGCAATTTCCGCATTCAGTATTTGTGCCGCAGGCACAACATATCGGTAGAAAGCATGGGATTTGTAATTTTGCATGCGATTGCATCATGATGAAAATCCCCATATCCCAGATCCTCCGCTCCCGCCGGCGAACCATCGCTCTGGTCATCACCCGCGATGCACGCCTTGTCGTAAGGGCCCCGGTGCACACAACCATAACCGAGATTGAAGCCCTCGTTGAACAGAAACGGAACTGGATCGCCAAAAAGCTGACCCAGGTGCAACATAAACAGACCATCCACCGGATGAATCCCTTCAGGGATGGTGAGTTGTTCCGTTACAAAGGAAAACAGTATCCGCTGATGATCACCTCCGGCGAGCAATCGATCCGTTTGAACGACCATCATATCCTTTTTCCTGAACGTTACCTTGCCCACCCAGAGCGGGCTATGACCTACTGGTACGCCCACGAAGCCCTCCGAACCCTCGCCGATCGAGTTCAATACTATACAAATACCCACGGTTTCCGGCATACCGGTATCACGGTCACCGGCGCGAGAACCAGATGGGGATCCTGCAGCCCTGCAGACAGGCTCTGTTTTTCGTGGCGGCTCATCCTGCTACCGGAATCTGTGATCGATTATGTGGTGGTGCATGAATTGTGTCACACCGTTGAAAAGAACCATTCGGCAAGGTTCTGGAACAGGGTCGGAGCCATTCTGCCGGACTATAAAGAGCGAAAAGCCTTATTGAAGGAATACTGATCCTTTCCTGTCACATCGTTTGCTGCAGATGCATGATCTTTATATGATCCTTAAACTGTTCCCGGTTGCCGGATCTGGGGAATGTCACTTTTACATGATCTCCGGGCAGAATATCGAAAAAATTATCGGAGAACTGCCCGCCATACCCTTCTGCGGCCAGAAATACGTTCCTGGCCAGTGCTTTGCTGGTAAGAGTCACTTCAAATGCACTTTCTGTTTCGGCCACATCCAACGAGATGTCAGGAGGGGTGAGCCTGAGGTACTTCGGCCGGGCAAAATAATGAAATCCTGCATCGAGATGGGCACCCTCTGCTGCGAGGGATGCAGCCAGCACCGTCCGGGTAGTGTCGAATCCGCTGATATCTTTTTCAAAGTAGATGGCAGATGAACGGCCCGGAACATCAACGGTGAGTGATTGCTTCCAGAGTTCGTGCCCGTCAAAGCTCATGAGCCGGATAACCAGCTCCGGTGTCCGTGTTTCAGGAAGGTCTGAAATGATATGTACCCGTACTTTGCCTTCCTTTTCATCCATTACCAGCGTAACGGGTTTGAAGGCTTCCTTTGCGAAATAATGCAGCGCCTTCCACCTGCCATAATAGTCAATGCCCGACCAGGAAGCCACGGGCCAGCAATCATTGATCTGCCAGTACAGCGTTCCCATGCAGTACGGCATGTCGGACCGGTGGCATTCAATGGCCATTTTAATGGCTTCCGCCTGCAGCAGCTGACCCACATACAGAAATTGTTCAAAATCCTTCGGGACCTTATAATCCGGTTCCATATATTGCCGTATGCGCAGGTTGCCGATGCCGCTCCGCTGGTGCGACATCATCACCTCCGACTCGATATCGTAATCCTCAGGTAATGTATACCGTTTCACTGAACTGAATTCAGGGAACGACTGGAATCCGTATTCGCTCATGAAACGGGCACGGTACGTCCTGAAATCGCTGAAGGGATGCAGGCCGTGCCAGACACCCCAGTAGTGCATATCACCCGATCTTGTATCATAGCCTGCCAATTGCCCGAATCCCGCCGAGGGAGAGGAATGCCAGTATGGAACCGCCGGGTCATACTCCGCCACAATGGCAGGAAGCATCCTATGGAACAGGGTATCGTATGCTTTCCAGATCGCCGATCGCTGTTCGTGGTTGTACTGCTGTTTCCATCCCCATCCCCTGTTTTCATCCCACTCAGCCCAGGCAGTCTCAATTTCATTGTTCCCGCACCAGAGCACAATGCAGGGGTGGTTGCGCAGACGTTTTACATTATCGGTGGCCTCCAGCCTGACACTCTCCAGAAAAGCATCATCGCCCGGGTACATCGAACAGGCAAACATGAAATCCTGCCATATCATGATCCCATACCGGTCGCACAGGTCATAGAAAAGATCATTCTCATAGATCCCACCGCCCCAGACGCGAAGCATGTTCATGCGGGCCTCAGCTGCAGACCTGACAATGTACTCATACCTGTCGGGAGTGACCCTGGTCAGAAACACATCGTTCGGGATGTAATTCGCTCCTTTGGCAAAAACGGGTACTCCGTTGACTTCAAAATAAAAGCTTTTTCCGCTGCCGTCAGGATCCGGTTCCTGCACCAGCCTGAGGGTTCTCAGTCCTGTGGTGATCTCAGCTTCATCTGCCATTTCATTCCCTTTCCCCACAATGACCCTGATCCTGTAGATCTTCTGGTTACCCATGCCGTTGGGCCACCAGAGTTCAGGCTGCTGGATAGATACAGGAATGCGAACGGGATTCTCCCCCGGCATAAGGTTCAGGGCTTCTTCATGGATGAGCATGCTGTCGGCATAGATCCTGGCATTCAGCCGTGTTCCTTTACCCGACACCACACTGAACTGTACTTCAAGGTCTGCATGATCCGGATCGATCTTAATCGCACGGACATTAAGATCACTGATCCGTCCTTCATCCCATGCTTCCAGGCATATCGGGCGCCAGATGCCCGAGGTTACCAGGCGAGGGCCCCAGTCCCATCCAAAATGATACGGTGCCTTCCTGACAAACGGACTGACCCTTTGATCCCCCAGGCCCCCGGTCTCCGACTGGTCGTTGGAAGCAGGCAGGGGATAACCATTTGCCTGCAGCTTTTTCAGACCTTCGTTGACTGGAGATAAGAACCTGATCCTGAGTGAGTTCGTTCCTTCTTTTAGATAATCCTTACCACTTATCCTCCATGTCCTGAACATATTATCTGCCTGAAGGACCTGTTTTTCGTTGAGGAAAACTTCTGCATACGTATCCAGTCCTTGAAAAACAAGATCAATATTCTCCCTGGCCAGGGTCGTCCGATCCATCACAAAGGCTGTCCGGTATTCCCAGTCTTTTTTGTCGATCCATTGCAACTGCCTTTCATTCAGCCGGTAAAAGGGATCTTCAATAGCTTTGTTGACAAGAAGGTCAGTATGCACGGTTCCCGGCACCGTCGCAGGCATCCATGAACCTGTATCTGCCTGGCGGAATTCCCAGTTCTGGTCAAGTTGTATGCGGATCATACCTGGCGTGTCAGATTTTGGATTACAGGATATCATAAACATCCCGATGATCATTAGTAAAACAAATTTTCTCATTCACTGATAATTAATGTTTACAGGATTCCATTTCGACGGATACGAGGTAATAGCTCGATGTGGTCAGGAAATCGCTCACAAAAGGGATCGCAGCGATCAGCCGGTTCTGTTTCCGGGGTTTCATCCTGAATTTGATTTCATAGTTCGGATTGATCAGGTAGTGTTGCATTTTAACGATCCTGTACCCATCCTGTTTCAGGATCCGTTCAAATCGTTCAATCGAAAGACCTGTCTCCTTCACCTCCATCAGTCCCTGGATCGTTGCATCATTCTCCCCGAAGGCTTTAAGCAATTTTCTATAACAGAACGAAGGCATCAAATGAACGTATGGTAGCTTCGACAATATCCTGTTCCGGCAGACCTGCTGGTGCCCGCCAAAAGGATTGTACCATGGCGGAAATGCAATAAAGACCATTCCTCCGGGACGAAGAAAACGCTTCAGGTACGACATGAACCATTTCTGGTTGTGAATGTGCTCGATCACATCCCTGAGGATGATCAGATCGAATTTTATGAAAGGTTCATGAACGTCGTATATGTCGTTTGCGATCAGCTCAAGCCTGTCCTTATAATCCGGATCGTCAAGAAATGAGCGGGCCAGGGTGATCCTGCTTTCAGAAATGTCGATCCCGGTGACCCGGCAGCCCATATCGAGGAATGGCTTCAGGTTGCCTCCTTCCCCGCATCCGATCTCCAGGACGGTGGTGTTGTTGCCGGGGGGAAATACCTCCCGGATAAAAGGGATCACGTATTGCGAGGTCGTGTAAACCTGCTCCTGAAAGTACTGCTGGCGGTTAGTGTGGCGCTCCTGCATATTCGTCAAATGGAAGACTAAATTACATCATTATTATGAGGTATGAAATATGAAATATGTAGAATGAAATATGCAGATTTTTAATCAACATTTTGCCTACATTTACATCAGCTGGCAGTTTGCAATTGGCTGTTGACAGTAAAACAATTTGACAATTTGACAGTTTAACAATTTAAAAAGAAATATACCCCATGCCCCTTCATCTTAAACCTGACCGCGAAAAATCCCTTTTACGCCGTCACCCGTGGGTGTTTTCGGGCGCCATTCAGAGAACAGAGGGAGGTGCTAATCCCGGGCAAACCGTTGATATTCTGTCAGGATCAGGAAAATGGATGGCGCGGGGAGCTATCTCTCCCGGCTCACAGATCACTGCCCGTGTCTGGACCTTTGACCAGCAGGATATGATCGATGACTCGTTCTTTTTCAGACGGATTGAAAAGTCAGTATCCTTCAGGAAAAAGCTTTACGGTGGTGCACTGCCGGATGCCTGCAGGCTGGTCTATGCCGAAAGCGACGGACTGCCTGGCCTGATCGCTGACAAATATGGTGATTTCCTGGTATGCCAGTTCCTGTCGGCAGGAGCTGAATACTGGAAAGAGAGCGTCGTGCAGATCCTGCATACCATGATCCCGTGCAAGGGTATCTTTGAGCGTTCGGATGCAGATGTCAGGACAAAGGAAGGCCTCAGGCAGCAGATTGGAGTGCTTTGGGGCAAGGAGCCTCCTGAGCAGATAACAGTAAAGATAGGCAGCGAGTCGTACCCTGTAGATGTCAGGAAAGGTCACAAGACCGGCTTTTACCTGGATCAAACGGTCAACAGGGAGGTAGTGCTAGGGTACAGCAAAGAGGCCGATGTACTGAACTGCTTTTGCTATACGGGAAGTTTTACGGCAGCTGCATTGGCTGGAGGAGCTGTTTCGGTCACCAGCGTCGACACCTCCGAAGAGGCACTCCAGCTGGCCCGGCAAACCATCTCCATCAATGGTCTGGATGCAAACCGGGCAGTCTTTATGGAAGATGATGTTTTTCGAAGGCTCAGGCGGTTCCGTGATGAAGGGCGGTCGTTTGATCTGATCATCCTTGATCCGCCTAAATTTGCGGAATCCATGAGCCAGGTCGAAAAGGCCGGCAGGGGATATAAAGATATCAATTTATTAGCATTCAAATTATTACGTCCCGAAGGGATCCTCATTACCTTCTCCTGTTCCGGTCTGGTGACCCGTGAGCTTTTTGGCAAGATCGTGGCTGACGCAGCACTGGATGCCGGTAAGGAAGCCCGTATCCTACAATGGCTCACCCAGGCACCGGATCATCCGGTGATGCTTCATTTCCCGGAAGGGATGTATCTGAAGGGGATGGTCGTTAAGATATCTGATTAACGATTAACCGATATCTGATATAGGATTTAAATCTGAAATCAAATCAGATATCAGATATCGGTTAATCATTTAATCGGATATCCCAAAAGGCATCTATTCCTCCCAATCTCCATTTATCCGTATCAGCTCCTCCAGCGCATTCAGCGCATCCTTTTCATCCACATTTTTCCGGATGATACTCCTGCCCTTATACAGGGTGACCTTGCCCGGTCCGGCTCCCACATAGCCATAATCCGCATCGGCCATCTCACCCGGGCCATTGACGATGCATCCCATCACGGCTATCTTAAGGTTTTTCAGATGGCCCATCCTTTCCTTTACACGGAGCAATGTATCCTGGATATCGAAGAGCGTTCGCCCGCAGGAGGGACATGCGATGAACTCCGTCCGGGTGAAGCGGCATCGGCTCCCCTGGAGAATGCTGTATGACAAACGGTTAATATAGCCGGAGGAGTGTCCTTCTGCCTCCAACCAAATTCCATCACCCAACCCGTCGATCAGCAGTGAACCAACATCGATGGAGCTCCTGATCAGCAGTTCCTGCTCATCCATGCGTGGATAACGTATCCTGATGATGACCGGTACCAGGCAACGGGATTCAGTCAGTCGCCGGAACAGGGACCTTTGAAAAAAATGACCGGTATCCGCATCACTGTCAGCGATCAGTACTGCATCAGGGTCGTTTTTCATGCTGGAAATCATCGCGTCCGTCAACTCACCCAATTTAACCGCAATGACATGTCCGGGTATGGGTTCATTGGTGGCTACAACAGGCACCTTTGTCCCACCGATCTCACCAACCTGCAGGGCTTTCCGCCTCTTATATTCAACAGGCCCGCTGATCCTGATTTCGCGAAGTTTATCCCGCTGACAGCGGGACTCATCAGGACAGGCTGCTGACTGTAGTATCATCCTTGCCACAGGAATTTCAAACTCCGGCTCCTCTGTCAGCGATACCCGGATCGTGTCCCCGATCCCTTCCCTGAGGAGCGTTCCGATACCAATGGCCGACTTGATGCGCCCGTCTTCTCCTTCTCCCGCTTCCGTCACCCCAAGATGAACAGGATAGTCCATCCCTTCTTCCAGCATGCGCTGTACCAGCAGACGGTTTGAATAGATCATCACCCGTGTGTTGCTGGATTTCATAGAAATGATGAGTTCGTTGAAATTTTCCTCACGGCAGATCCTGGCGAATTCGAGCGCTGATTCCACCATTCCCATGGGTGTGTCACCAAACCGGGCCATGATCCTTTCTGACAGTGAACCATGGTTGCTGCCGATGCGCAGAGCGGTTCCATGCTCTTTGCATATCCTGATCAGGGGAAGGAGCCTGTTCCTTAGCCGTTCCTTCATCTCAGCCTCTGATGCGCGCAGCAGTCCTTTGTCTTCTGAAAGATAATTACCCGGATTGATCCTGACTTTTTCAACGATCCTTGCAGCCGTTTCCGCGACGGAGGGATTGAAATGAACATCGGCGATGAGAGGTACATGACATCCCCTTCTTTTCAGCTCCATTTTAATGGATAGAAGGTTTTCGGCTTCTTTTACGTTCCGTGCGGTGATCCTCACGTATTCACATCCTGCTTTCACCATTCGGAGTGCCTGTTCAACGGTTCGGACCGTATCCAGCGAGGGGGTGGTGGTCATCGACTGGAGCCTGACGGGATAATCTCCGCCCATCGGTACATCGCCTACCCTCACCACCCTGGTTATGAAGCGGACAGGGGATGAACTGTTATCGTTCAAGGGATACGGATTTATACTCACGGAAAACGTCGATCTTCAAAGCCCTAAAAGTACTAAAAACATCCATTCTTTCTCCTCTCTCCTCTCTCCTTTCTCTTCTCTCCTCTCTCCTCTCTATTTAGACATGCTCCAAACTATCCATCGCATTGTCCGATCATATTTTATTTTTTATATTTGAAAGGATTAATACAGGGTACAATGAAACTCCCAAAATCCTTTTACAACTGGACATCACTCATTGGAGCCACGATCGCATTGATCAGTCTGTTCATGATCATCTTTCTGTTCATCATTTCCCTGATATACAGGGAAAGCGGTTCATACCTGGGTCTGGTCATCTATATTGTACTGCCTGTATTTCTGGTCCTTGGCCTGATCATCATTCCCATCGGCATGATCCGTAAACACAGGAAGGATAAGCGGGGGGAGGTATCCAGGGTGAGAAGATGGCCTATTTTTGATTTCAACGAACAACGGACCAGGAATGGATTTTCCCTGTTTGCCATTGGCACCACTCTTTTTCTTCTCCTGTCTGCAATGGGCAGTTATGAAGCTTTTCATTATACTGAATCTGTAAAATTCTGCGGCACATTATGTCACAGGGTGATGAAGCCAGAGTATGTGGCCTATCAAAACTCCGCCCATGCGCGGGTTGCATGTGTGGACTGTCATGTAGGCACAGGGGCGAACTGGTATGTACGATCGAAATTATCAGGATTATACCAGGTGTATGCTACCCTATTGAATATTTATCCGCGACCTATCCCGACGCCCATCAAAAATTTACGTCCGGCCAGGGAAACCTGCGAAGAATGTCATTGGCCAGAGAAATTTTATGCCCACCAGTTGGTCAAAAAGGTTCATTACCTGGCCGATGGGAGCAATACAGAATGGACGATGAACCTGATGCTGAAGATCGGCCCCGAACACAGTTCGCTCGGTCTTCTGGAAGGTATCCACTGGCACATCAATCCGGAGGTTACCATTGAATATGTTTCCACTTCCCTGGATCGGGAAATCATCCCATGGGTCAGGTATACCAATAAAAAAACGGGAAAGAAAATTATTTATGAGGATTCAGAAAATCCATTGCAGACAGGACAGCTGGATACACTGGAAATTCGCACCATGGATTGCATCGATTGCCATAACAGGCCCTCTCATCATTACAACACGCCGATCACGTTCATCAATGATGCCCTTACTTCCGGCAAGATCCCCAGGGAATTGCCCGACATCAAGTTCCTTGCAATGGATCTGCTGTACCACAAGGAGTACTCTACCGAGGATAGTGCCATGCTGCTCCTCGACAGTGAAGTCAGGGCCTATTATGAAATGATGTACCCTGAGATCACGGAAGGTAAGGGGGAGATGGTAGATCAGGCTATCAACGGCATACAGGGAGAATTCAGGAAGAATATCTTTCCTGAAATGAAAGTGACCTGGAAAGCTTATGTCAACCATCTCAGTCATGTGGAATCAGACGGGTGTTTCCGCTGCCACAATAACCGGCATACAAGCAGTGATGGCGCCGTTATTTCAAGAGATTGCAACAATTGCCACCACATCCTCTCACAGGGGACACCGGATAACATGCAAACCTCTGTCAATGGTGAATCCCTCGAGTTTCATCACCTGAACGACAACAGGCAGGCATGGAAAGAGAAGCTTTGTTCGGAGTGTCACCGGGAACTCTATTAAGGTCATGCCTTAGTGGGAGCGGTGCCAGCCCGTTATAATGCTGATGAAATTATTGGATTTCCGGATCCCGATCGTACTGAAATAAATATGTATGATCAGGAAAAGGGTGATGATGAAGCCCAGTACGATATGAAAAAAATCAGTCATCTGTAGCCCATCAAAACCCAGAAACTTCTCCAGAATGACCTCGGGAAACAGTAAAGCCCAACCGGTAATAAAGATGAAAGGCATACAGATGTACATGATGATTACATAGCTGAACTGCTGTAAAGGATTGAATTTCCGGTTTTCGTTCAAGGGGAAGGGGGGTTGTCGTTTTTTAAAGATCCCGAGAGAATAATAATGGAACTGCTTGATGATATCCCTGAATATCCCTTTTCTTTTCAGCAGGTAATGCCTGCCATTGCTGGTGAGCAGATTTCCGCCAAAGAAAAGAAAATAGGTTGCCGTGAGGGCAACACCACAATAATTATGGATATTGACGGCGATGTCAAAACGGATGAGCGAGTTGACATGCGTGGTATATTGCATGCTGACCCCTGTGACAATCAACGCCAGACATAAAAGGGCGTTCAAAACATGCCATAACCTGAGCCATTTGGGGTAGAAATAATAGTACTCCGACATCCGATCAGCTTGTTTTATAGATGATACGTAAAATGACATGGACCATAACTGCCAGGAGCCCCGAAAAGAACAGGATCAGGCTGATCAGGTTCATCAGGGGATTGCTTCCGGAACCAATGATAAAAGGCGGGACGACAGATGCAACGGATCCATCGGTGGATTCATTCCTATCATTGACTTCTGCTATTGAATCCATTGCTGTAATCAGGTTATTTTTTCTCCACTGTAAAGCCATTGCAGCAAGGAATCCTTTTTCACGGCGGCTCTCCTTAAGCTGGTACTTATAGAGGGAAGTGAACAGCAGTGAGTTCTGTGAGTGGCAGTTTGCGCAGAGTCTGACGGCTTCTTCCTTTGATTTTATGTTATGGGCCACCAGCATGTCGTTTTCCTGTTCAGCATGACATTCAATGCATCTCACACTTAAAAAGTGCAGTTTCTGATTGGGTAACCATTCATGCTTTTCCAGGATACCGGGATTTATTTTATCCGTTAAAAGCTGGAATTTATTGATGTTGGCATGGCAGCTCAGACAAATCTCATTATCATAGGCCACTACATCAGGGATGAGGTCCCTTCTGGCGCTGATGCGGTACGTATGAGGATTATGGCACATCCAGCAGGTGAAATCTTCGCTGTGTCGTGTCGAATGGACGCTGTGGATAAATTCCTCCTCGATCCTTTCAAATTGAAAATCTGCAAAATTCTCATCTCCACCGTGACAATCCATACAGGTATAGCCGAGCTCCATTCTCAGCAAACCCGAATGAGGAAATGATTGATATTCAGACGAATGACAGTCCGTGCATTTAAAATTCCGGTGATTAGATGCATAGAACAATGCCGAGTCAATGATGTAATAAGGATTCATCCTTTCCTTCACCATCATATCCGTCCATTCATTGTGGTAAAAATACGTTTTTCTGCCGTGACACTGAAGACATTCTATATTTTCGGACACAAATTTAGGGGCGGGATTGCTACCCGGCTCCTGTGCAAAAATGCCAGGACTGATGATAAGGATCAGGCCAGTAATCAAATGGCTTTTCACTATGATTCCTCTTTTTAAGCTTTCTGACAATAAACGGAAAGGTGCCTGATCCGGCAAGAGCCAGAAAAAGCACCATAATCGGTCAATTAACCGTTGCTACTTGGCCGTCAGTGTCCTGAGAAAGTTAACGACTGCCCAGCGGTCTTCTTCTTCAGGGATCTTGCTTTCGAAATTGGGCATTTCATCCCTGCCGATAATGGACATGTAATAAAGGGCACCGTCACTGTTGGCTTTCTGCCAGGTGGCTGAAGATAAATCACCGCAGTTTGTGGCAAGGGTCGCAGCCTTGGGGCCATCTCCAAGTCCCACGTTGCCATGACAGCTTTTGCAATGTTTGGCATAGAGCATTTTACCGACATTGGTCAAATCAGCATTCCCTGTATAGGGATTCTTCATGGTTTTGTACTTGTCAGGTATGTTCCAGGGACCACCCTTCTTCTGATCCTGAGGAATCGTGAATGCAACCAGCAGGAGTGCCCCCAGGAATACAACTGCCACTGTTAAAAGATTTTTGTTTTTCATAGTCGTATCATTTAAAAATAAAAATTCATTCTGTTAGTAAATAAAGTGCCCCATTAGAAGCTCCACAGGCGTGTCATATTAAATCCCAGCATGATATCTCCTTCTGTCCAGTCATATTCATTATAGATCATATCATACTGACGGCTCAGAAGTTTTGCTGAACTGAGGGTTATCTGGAAGGCATGAGAGGACGTGGCAATTTCCCAGGCAACTCCAAAATTGGGCTTAACATTCATCAGCACTGCGTTTTCTTTCATTTTTTCACAGTCAAGCGGAATGTCATACTGGAACAGGATGGAAGACTGCGGAGAAATTTTAAACCTTCCTGCAAAGGAAAGACCTATTTTATCATGTTCAATTCCTTCGGGCACTTTGTTGATATGGGAGAAACTTCCGGATAACTGTAACGTAAAGATATCTGAAAATTTCCGGGTGAGGATTAGTTCACCAAAATAGGAGAAACGATCAATCAACTCATAAGGACTCGAGTACCCTTCGAATACATCCTGATTTCGGGCATCGATGGCAAAATTGCCATACAGGGTGATACTCAGGGGAATTTTATCGGAACGGGTTTGTTGAAGCAGATTGTATTTCATACGGAAATCCTGGAGACGGTAATCTTTGGAAGTGCCAACGCCCACCATCAGGGTATTCAGTATGCTGTAATTGAAACCCAGCCGGATGTTAGAGGGAGCCCAGATGCCGTAAAAATCCTCCATGCCGTTGCTCATTTCTCCAAAGCGATGCTGGATGACCAGTTCAAGCGTTTTTGCCGTCGGGATCACCATGGTCTCATTGTCAATCAGCATTCCGCTTTCAAAAGGTGACCGGATGGGTTTGTCCTTTTGGACCGGTACCGAGTCCTGGCCTTTGACCAGAGTGACGATCAGAAGAGATATGATCAGATAGATGCCCAGCTTTTTCATGATCTGTACAGGATTAAACGTTAATTGGCTAATTGTCCGGAGCACCCTGGTTGATCCAGTTCAACACTTTGGAACTTTGTGATTGTGTATAGGACTTCCAGGCGTGATCGGATGAACCGGGTACTTTGTAGATCTTGCTGTTCTTTGGTGTTGCAAGATCAACCAGACCGGTGGAAATGATGCTGTTGTACGCATTGGACTCCGTCAGATCAGGAGGAGTAAATCCTGTTTTATGACAGGATGTGCAGTTGTCGTTGGTGTTGAAGATGGGCAGGATATCCGTTTTGAAAGAAACGTTCGCAGTGTCGGAGGATTCAGGTTCGGAATCAATGAACTCATATTCACAGGAAGTAAGGAGAAGCAGCAAGCCAAGTCCTATCAGCACCGGGACAATCAGAATTTTTTTCATCGCATGGGTATTTTGAAAGAAGGCTATCATAGTAAAAGGAAGGCATCGCTTGATGAAGCCATGTGTATTCCTTCTTTTCTAATTTTATTTGCTTAAATCGGAAATGGATTCCTCAAGCAGTTTCTTGGAATATTGATAATTATGAACCCCATTGCTTTTATCTTCGAGGACCATCTGGAAATTAAGACAGGCACCCAGTTCATCTGCAGTCAGGTTCAGGGGCGAGCCACTGGAGGCCAGGAAAAGGTCATCATCGCCCAGATACCCCCTGTCCTTGAGGATCGTGCGTAGGTTGTCGATCATGCCTGCGATTTCCGTCTGGATTTCTTCCAGTTCCGTTGCAAGCTTATCCTCATCGCTGTGACAGGTGGTACATCCTGCAAAATTGACTTCGATGGAACCGTGATAGTCATATTCTATTTTTGTTGTATGACCTCCTGCCTGCCAGCCGTACGCATCAGCCATATGACAGGTGACGCATCCGTCCTCTACCAGTGATCCGTGAGGGGAGTTATCGTAGTCTTCCTTTTCATAACCACCCAATCCTGCCAGCATGTTAGCCACAGGAGAATGGTGTGTGCCATACCTGCTGTTCGTCAACTTGTAGGTAACACCGCTTCCGGGAACCGGTACCGGGTTGACGATCCTTGCCTGATGGCAGTTGCCGCAAATATTCCCCTTTCCATAATCCACTGCCTCTGCTCCGGCAGGATACCAGAGGGTTATCGGATCTGCGTACGTAAGAGCCCAGTCATCGACCGTGTAGGTCTTGTGAATATTATGACAGGTGTAGCAATTGGGGGGATTGGGATTGGCAATGTCTTCGGCTGTGACCTGGGTTCCTGCGGCCATTCGTTCCAGAAAGCCCTGGCTCGTATGACACGGCGCACAGGAAGTAGTATTCCTTTCAAAATTTCCTCCTGTAGCGTGAACCGAGTACTCCCACTGCATAGTGAGTGCTGCTAATGTCTGATCCGAATTATGGCACTGGATGCAACCTACTGTCCCATCGTTACCGTTGATCCCGTCTTCCCCTTTGGGACCCGCAGGGCCCGGAGGACCTTCTTTGGTACATCCCGACATCACAAAAACAGCGACCACAAAGGCAGACATTAAAAATGTCAAGAATCCCTTTCTTTTCATAATGAAGAAATTTTAAGGTAAGTTTGAAATAATGACCAATATTACTATAAATATATTTACATATAAATCTGTTATGAATGATATATAATAAGGATTTATTGATATATCTATATAATTATAATGATATATATCAACAAACTATTGATTTATTACAGAAGATTTAATAATCTTTGTAAAAGAAAGTTGATCATCCGATATGCCTGAATTTATCAATCGTTTATCATGCAGTTCCTGTCACTGGAAGATACCTCTGTTCAATCATCTCACTGATGATGAACTATGCATGATGGATGCGAACCGGCACGAGGTAAGCTTTAACGCAGGTGAGATCATTCTGAAACAGGGAGCCCCTCTGACACATATTGTCTGCCTTACCAAAGGATCGGCGAACATTTACATCGAGGGCCTGCGTAAACGCAAGCTGATTCTGCGTATCCTGAAACCCACTGAAATAGCGTCCGGACCTGGCCTGTTTGTCGACAATAAACTGCATTACTCGGTCAGAGCCATCACAGATTGTTATGCATGCCTGATCGATATTGAAGCGTTCAATAAAACGATCATCCGGAACAACCAGTTTGCCTTCGAATTGCTGAGAATGATCAATAAACAGATGATCGAAAATTTTGACCGTATGGTCACCCTGACCATGAAGCAGATGCCGGGAAGGCTGGCAGAAACGCTGCTCTACCTTTCCAACCATGTCTATGGCACCGATTCGTTCCACACTGAGCTTTCCAGGCAGGATATTGCTGACCTGTCAGCCATGACCAAAGAAAGTGCTATAAGGATCATCAAAGAATTCAAGGATAGCGGCATTCTGGCTGTGGAAGGGCTTGATTTCAGTATCCTCAATAAGGAAAAACTGATCAGCATCAGCATTACAGGATGACATACCACCGGATTACTGGATCAGCTTCAGTCCCTCCAGCGCAGAACCATCCAGTGGTCTGATTAAAAGGGCCTTGTTGAATAACACCTTAGCTTCCCGCAGTTTTCCGAGCTGATAATTGGTCCATGCAAACAGGATTGCAATATCATAATCATACGGATAATGGTTGGCAATTTTCTCAAGATAGATAAAGGCTTTCTGATACTCCTTCCGGTTGTAATAGATGGAGGCCAGCCGGTAGTTCGTTATGGAATGGTTCGGGTCAATGGAAAGGATCTCTTCGTATCGTTTAATGAGGAGCGTCCAGTTGCCCATGGCCGATGAGGGAAGGGCAAATCCCATCCGGGCTTCGATCGACATGGGCATCAGTGCAATGGCCCTTTCGTAGTAGGCCGACGACTCGGTGAACGCCCCGGCTAAATACGACAACCAGCCCAGCCGGATGTTGATTTCGTAGGAATCTTCAAGATAGATCTTTTTCAGTTCTTCAATGGCTTTGGCATACTCTCCCTTGTTTTCATAGCTGTAGCTCGTACCAAAGGCCTGCTGCATCGCAGGGTAATCCTGTGCCCTGTTCATGGCCGGGAGCATGATCACCAGCAGGACCAGTCCCGTTAATTTACGCAAATTGCTCATAGGTTCAATTTTAAAATTCCGATGATGAGATGTTGATGATACGTGAATGGTTTATATACCTGCAGGTACTGCCCTGAATTCTCTTCATAATCATATTGCAGAAACCTGCTTTCCCGATACAGGTTCTCATATTTCACACTGACAAGCAACCGATCCGAGATCTGGTAATAGGGCTGGAAACCCCATTTCAACAACATGTCCTCAGGCAGGTTATACACAATGTACCCGTTTTTTTCAAAAAACTCGGCCGCTTCCCCGAACGTGGCCGATACTTCCATCCACAATCCCTTGCTGATCTTCAGCCCGGCAGTTTCGGCAAAATGGAAGTGGTCTTCCCTTCCATGAATATACCGTCCGATGGTTTGGGAATAAAAATCCAGGTTTCCCCTGGGGTAATACGTGAGGGCAATTTCCGCCTGGTAATGATCGAACATGTTGAGCCTTGCGTACGTCCCTGTCAGCGTCAGGCTCACCAGTGACAGGTCCTTGTTCAGGCAGAGGGACGCCAGGTAATCCCTCTGATGGACGGTGTCCATATCAAACGAATAATTCTTTGTTTCCTGACTGTACTGAACATGCAGCTGGTCGTAGGTAATGTCAAGGTAATGAAAGGCAGGTATCACCGAAAATCCCTTTCCAAAGCGGAAAGATGGGCTGATGTAGAACTGGTGCTGCTGAAGGGAGTGATCCTTGTCAAAGATCAGGGAATCGCCTGTCATCACCTGGGCAGTCCTGCCCTGAAAGAGATCCATATAACTTAGCTGCAGTCTCACGGAGGGAGCAAGCCTTGTCACAAGTCCCAATCCATTGTAATATGAATTTCTGATCAGGTGATCGATCTCTCCATAGACATCATCGGTTCCATCCAGGTTCATCCGGCTGTTGTCCGACGTTCCCGAAGAGATCAGTGGACCGGTCTCCAGGTAGACCATTTCCAGGAAGCTGAACTTTCCCGACCGGAATTTCCGGGCTTCTTCCACAGGCAGCATACCCAGTACCCTGTCAGCAGCATCTGTCCTGTTGAGCTGAAGATAGGAGTAATATAACAGAGCAAGTACAGCAGTATCTCCTTCATTGAATTTCAACGCCCGTGTGAAATGGTCAGCTGCCCTGATATAGTTCTGCAGCTCATAATGAGCCACTCCGATCCGCATCCTGAGGTAATAGTAATCAAATCCATACTTCAGATACCTGTTCCCTGCTTCGACCAGTTCATTCCATTGCTTTCTGGCGTAATACCCATAGGTGGTCGTGTCCACCTCCACGAAGTCTGGAGGATCCTCCGCATACAGGCAGACAGACGATAAAACAAGTACGGAGATGATAAACGTCTTCAGATGCATGTTACCTCCATGACGCGGTTTTTTCTGATCACCCTGAATTCCTTGATCCCCTTTTCATCGATCCGGGTCTCGAAATCCATGTGACCGGATGACGATTTTAATGTCCTTGCTTCGCATGCAGCATTCAGGGTGATGACAGGGGATGACAGCTGATCCTGTATGCGGGTATATGAAAGTGTGTACATTGAACTAATAAAAATAAAGAAAGGTGCCACCAGATCCTGGAAAAACAACAGGACTCGGTTATGAAAAAGATCGACAGGGATTGGGTCTTCTATGGACATGTTGCAGTAGAATCCTTTGACCACCTTAAAATGGGCGAGGAAAAAATAATAGAGCACCGACCGTCTCGATCCGGAATATCCGGTAAAATAGAACACATTGTCCTCATTCCTGAAAAAAGCCCTGGCGCCAAACCTTTCACATTCAATATACTGATTGTTCAAAGAATCCACTTTGACCACCAGCATTTCCTGACGCATGGGGGAACCCTGCTCGCTGACATTCATCAGGAGCGACTGGCCGGGAACAAAATGAAAGGCATTTTCCAGCACTTTATGACGGTCGATATTGGAGATAAGGTCATTTTTGACAGGGACATCCCAGGCAACCAGCCATTGCCTGTCTTCCGCATGATGAACAATATGGCTTAATGGATATTCCAGGGTAGGAGCTCCGATGTACGGCTCATTCTGGACCTGGAAATGAACATGGGGTACCGGTGAGCGCCCTGAATTTCCGCATTGGGCAAGCAGTGCCCCCTTCTTTATCTGCTCTCCCTCTTTGACCTTGAACGATCCCTTTCTGAGGTGACTGAGCTTTGTAAAAAGGGAGTCCGTATGTCGAATGACGATCGTATTTCCCCAATTCTGCACCGTGTTGATCTCGCCGACCGCGTTATCGTCAATTCCATCCTGGATCTGTTCCACCCAGCCATCAGCAGGGGCGACAACGGGTTTACCATAGGCATAAAAATCCTCCGGTTCTTTCCCTGAACGGCTGTATGCATGGCCTTCCTCATCCACTATTTCGAGGTCCCAGGCGTGCTGCCAGTCATGCTGATGGGTATGCTCGCCCCGGTGACCCTGGGTCACCTTCCATTCTCCGAAAACGGGCAGTGATAGGTTCACGGGTAAAGCAGGATTGAACCGGCCGGAATAATTCAGGTGTGAATAGAGGTTCCGCTCCGGGGAAAAATGCTGCACCACCACCAGCTGGGGAGATCCGAGGTTTCTCTCCCGGAATCTCAGAATGTACAGGAACAAGAGAACGATGACATTAAAGGGCAATGAATAAATGGAAAGCTGAAAAATGGAGAACAGGGTTCCGGCACTGATGATCACAATAATGGTCAGGGGGGTGAGGAGGGCCACCCACAGGTAAGAGTAGCGTGATGGGATAATGAAGTATCCACCGACGGCGATGGAGGTGAGAATAAAATTGAATCCGATATAAGAGTAATTGAGGGTGGTGAAATCTCCTCCAAACAGGTGAAAGAACATATAGGCCAGGTAATAGCCGGCCAACGACAGCACAAAAGCGATGCGCGAGTAAATGATCAGTCCGAGAGCGATCAGCATACCTGCAAATAGATGATATTGAAATAAGATGGCACCCAGGGATCGGAAATAGACCTCCAGCGAATCGGGCAGTGCAAGCCGGGTGAACCAGTCGTAAACTTTGACCAGATTCAGGCCTCCCAGCGCATACATGTCATTGAACATATAGATGCCGCGTTCGCTTATGTCGAGTGCCTCAAACCTGCGCGAAGCAAGCATGACCATCCATATCCCCAGCAGGAACGGGACACTGAGATACGGCAGGTAATATTTCCCTATGACTCCCTCCAGCATGACAGAGAGCAGAAGTGTCAGCAGGCTTGTAAAGAAAACAAGCAGCCAGAGTTCGACCGAGGGCTGATAGAAGATACCCAGACCCAGGCCAACTAAAAGACTATTGAATCCGTAGTATCCCCTTCTGATGAAAGTCCGGTTGAAGCCGATCAGGTAAGCAGCGGTATTGGATATGATCACTGACATCAGGCCGGTAATACCCGCATAGATATCAAAAAAAGAGACAAGGATGAGAAAAACGGCAAACAGGCTGTGGTTAGAAAAGAAGACCTGTGCATAGCTATTGAGTATGCCTCGTATAAAGCTGGTGAAAAGGGCTTTGATACGGCTCATGATCCGGGTCATTTCAGATGGGCGGGAAGGTGTTCCATGTTCATCACATTGTCCATGGTTTCATTTTCGCGGATCACGTGGGCAGTACCGTCCTGATCGATCAGGACGATCTTGGGCCGCAGGGTGATAAACTGCATCCACTGGGTCATATTGTATGCCCCCACGTGATGGATGACAAAATGGTCGCCTTTGTTCAGCAACGGCAGGTTGACATTTTCCCTGATAACGTCGATATTCATGCACAGGGGACCATATACCGTAGTTGCTTCCGTGTACTGTGAATAATGCCGTGCGGGGGTGAGTTTATGTTCGTACCAGAAAGAAGTGAAAAGGAGGTTGATGCCAATGTCGACAATCGTGGTCCGTTTACCGGTAGAGAGTCTTTTATTGGCGATGACGGTTCCAAGAAGATAGCCGGCCTCATCGATAAGGGCCCTGCCGGTCTCCAGGATCAGCAGGGGAAGATTATCCGGTGTGAACTGTGTGTTCAGCAATGCCGATGTGATGGCCTCCGCATAGTCATCAAACGTGGGATTGGTGTCGCTGCCCGGATAATAGAATCCCTTGAGGGTATTGGCTGAAGCAAAGCCGCCTCCCATGTCGATGTATTTGATCGTATGGTTGTACTTCTGCCGGATCCCGATGGCAAGATCGGCAAGTTTCTGGGCAGCGACTCCATAGGCCTGCGGGCTCATGATGAACGTCCCGATATGGGTGTGAAGCCCCACCAGATCCAGTTTTCCTGAATGCATGATCTTGTTGAGGGCGTCCCAGGCCTGGCCGTTTTCATAATTGAATCCAAAGCGGTCCCACATGGGTTGTATGCCAGTATCCATGTTCACCCGGATGGCCACTTTCGGCTTTTTCGCCAGTTTTTCGGTAAGCTCAATGATCGTGTACAGTTCATCCAGGTGGTCAATATGAAGGATGGAATCGTTACGGATGGCCTTTTCCAGGTATATCGCCGATTTATCCGGGCCGTTGAAAATGATGTGCTGTCCCTGTACTCCATTGGCGATCGCTTTATCGTATTCAAATCCTGAAACGACCTCAGCCCAGGAACCCTCCTGATGATAGATCCTGCACACTGCATTCAGGTAATTGGTCTTATAGGACCATGCAAACTGGACCTTGGGATAGCGGGTTGTAAATGCTTTTTTTGCTCTTTTGAAAACCGAACGAATGGTTTTCTCGGACAGGATGAACACGGGTGAGCCGTAGGTTTCCACCAGCGAGTCTACGGAGATCCCGTCAATATGGGTAGTGGGAGGCAGGTTGGCAGCTACGCCGAATTTACCGGGCATGCCCATTTCCAGTTTTTTCAGGATCGGTCGTTCATATCGTTGTTTTTCCATGCTGAAAGTTTTATCAGTATAGTTATCTTTTGTTTTCTGAAGTTACGTTGAGTGGGATCACAATTCACCGGTCATCGAGAGTTTTTCAAACTCCTCCCGGTCGACGATCATGTCTTTGGAGTACCGGATGAAGAGTTTTCCCACATCATAGGATTCGTAAGGCTGGACTTTCAACCCCAGGGCGAGCCTCACCAGGGCTTCCGGGATGTTTTGCCCGACTCCCACGGCAAGGTATGTCCATGCCGGTATACGAGGATTGATCTCCAGCAGGTAATATTTATTATCCTGGGTCTTGATCATCTCCAGTTCAAAGGCACCGCGCCATTTCGTTGCAGTAACAAACTTGCGGGTGAGTTCAAGAAGGTACGTATCGTCGATGGAGATCCCCGCCCACGCTTTTCCCTTATCCGTGATGTATTGCTTGCGCATGGCCACGGCAGCCACCGTGGTACCGGCGCCGTCACCAAGTCCCGTTACATTGTACTCAGAGCCATGTACGAATTTCTGAAGGATCACGGGCAGGCCCCATTTGGCACTGATCTTATTGAAACAGGTCAGCACCTGCTCTATGTTGTAGGCAATATAGGCATCGTACCATTTACCCTTTACCAGCAGCGGAAAGGTAAACTCCGATTTGATATCGAACACCTCTTTGGGTTCAAAGACCGCCTTGCCATGGGGCACAAGAATATCATATTTTTCACCGAATTTGGACAGATTCACTTTATGCCGCTCCTCGTACTGTTCCATAGCAGGCAGGAACATGCGGATGCCCATTCTCTTCAGCTGGGGCTCGATCTTCATGAAAGAATACAGTTCCGCATCAAAATTGGGGATGATCACATCGATGTGTTCCATCTCCTGAATGTATTCAAGCCTTGAGAGGATCATATCGCTTCCGGAGGATGGATACGGCAGCTGGTAGGTCCTGTCGACCAGGTCGTGCATGTAGATCATCGGCTCCAGCGATTCATACGCAAGGCCAATGATCCTTACATCCAATGATCTGGCTTCGTGAAGGCCCATGGCTACCGCCATCCCGGGCCCGGGGCTGTCGATGGCGTTCAGCCCTGAGATGCCCACCGTTACCCTTTTCTTATTCATCGCTGCCGATTAACAGATACTGCCTGAGCTGGTGTATGAAATCCTGGTAGTCTTTCTCGAAGGTAATGGAATCCACACTGTACCGGGTCAGGACCTCCTTTGATATTTCTTCGAAGGATTTTCCCTTTTTCACGAACTGTAAAACTTCCATACCCAGGGGATTGAGAACGAAAGACTCACCTGTGGAAGGATTGAAGAGGTATCCTGAATCACTGATGGCGATGTTTTCCTTTAATTTCATATTCCTGTTGAATTGATGTGGTTTGGCTTCTGCAACGCTTTCCCCATTATTGTCTGATCAGTTTGAAACTTTCAGAACAATAATGATTTGCAACGATCCGGTACAAATATACGCCTTTTGGATACATACTGATATTCAGCTGATAGGTTTTACTCCCAACGGTGATGGGATAGCTTTTAATCATCCTTCCCTGAAGGTCCATGACCTGAATTTCAGCATTGGTCGGATTGTCTGGCAATTCAACGTTTATCACGACGAATGAGCTGGCCGGATTAGGATAGGGAGCCGGCAATCCCATGGAAGCTGGCGGATTCATGACGCTGTTTGAATTTTCTCCTCCAGGCAGGTCGTACACCCATGTCTGAACCGGATATGGATAAACCGAATAATCGTAGACATAGGCAAGAAACTTCCGGCCATAGTCACCGGCATCATATACCTGAAAATAAGAAGCTCCTGGGATGACCACCAGTTCTTCTCCCAGTTCATTGACGATCTTGCTGCCGTAGATATAGTATTGGCCTGCTTCTTCATAATAGAAATAAGTAACGGCCATTTCCACCAGATCATCCGTATTGAAAAGATGTTCCGAGACATAACGGATATCGTACAGGTAATAGCCGGTGGGAACGGTGAGAGTGACCGCCTTCCATAGCGAATGATCCATATTGTATAAACGGCACTGAACGTTGGTCCAATCCATCACATAGTATTTGAACCCTGATTTTTCGAGCTGTGTCAACGCTCCTGAAACCTGATATATCGTTTCCAGGTTTACCTGAGAGACACCCTGATGAACAAGCAGGGATGCCCATAAAATGATAATGAATTTTTTCATTGATTCATTTTTTCTACAAAATAACGATGGGTTAGCTAAGCCCGGTGTATATAATCCTATAATTATGTTATAGTATTTTAATATTTTGGAATTCTGCCACTTATAACAGTTTTAACGGACAGAAATGTCATAATACTTTTCATAGATTCTGTAACAACTCCTTAAAATTCACGAGCCAATTTTGTACGGTTAAATTTTGAATAATCACTTTAAAAAAAATGTCATGAAAACGAAAAAAATTTTTTCCATTCTTGTAATGCCGGCATTGATCATCGTAAGCCTGGCGATCCCGGGTTGCAGTAAGACACCTGATGTGGGCACACCTGATGCTGTGAGTTCTGAATTAAAGGAAACCATACTCCTGACAGGGAATTTTGAACAGAGCCCGATGGGATCTGTAATGAATTGTATTGATACATTTCCCTTCGAGGAGTTAAGTGCAGAAGAAGTAGAGGCATTGCTTCATATGCGTGAAGAGGAATTGCTGGCAAAGGATGTATATGTGTTTGCATATGCACTCTATCCGATTCCCATCTTCAATAATATCTCAAAGAGTGAAACGCAGCATACCACCATGGTCAAATATCTCCTTGACAAGTACGAATTGACGGATCCCGGTGAAAATCATCAACCCGGTGTGTTCATCAACCAGGAGTTACAGACAGCGTACAATGAACTCACTGATCTTGCAGATAATTCCCTTATCGACGGGCTGACAGCAGGTGCCACCATAGAGGATATGGACATTTTTGATTTGCAGAATTTACTTCAAAACGTGGTGGACAACCAGGACATTACCTGGGTGTTTGAAAACCTGGAGCGTGGCTCAAGGAATCACCTGCGTGCGTTTTACAGAAACCTGGTCTTCCGCGGTGCCGATTATACTCCTCAGTACATCAGCCAGGAATATTTCGACGAGATCATCAACTCAGAACATGAATCCGGCTTTGGAGGATGCGGGTGCCTGTCCACGCTGTAAAAACCCGAGTTACTCTTCATCCTTTGTCAGCAGATCATCCAGCGGGATCCGGTTCTTTACCGGATCCTTTTTATATTCCGTGACCGACAAGCCCGTAACGCTCCTGAACTGCGTCGAAAGGTACTGCACGCTGCTGTAACCCATCTGGAAAGCAATTTCACTTAAGGTAAGCTCATCATAGGAAATCAGCTCCTTCACCTTTTCAATCTTATGCAGGATGATGAACTTCTCCAGCGTCATTTTTTCGTGCTGGGAAAACAGATTGGAAAGGTACTGATACGAAAGCTGGATCTTATCCACCAGGTAATCCGAGTTCCGGATGATGGAGTTGCTGTTGTTCGACAGGTGGATCAACTCGATCACTGCAATTTTGATTTGTTCTACAATGGCTTCTTCCCTGTTCTGGGCAAGCTCAAATCCGTTTTCCGCCAGTACCTTCCGTATCATATCAAATCCCGGATCAGAAATATCGTAGGTGATATCGGCCTCGCCGAGGCTGACCGAATTCACCTTTACCCCAATCTTTTCCAGTTCTTGCCTGACGATACGGACACAGCAACTGCACGTCATATTCTTCAGGCGAAGGATCGTAGTTTGCTCTTGAGAGGAAGATTCATCCACAGAATAGAACCAGTTTTGTGTTTATGATCTTTCAGGGGATAAAATTACTTAACTTTTTCCATAAGCTTGTTTTATCAACTCAAATACCTGTACTCCTATTAGTATTCAATCCCGGCAATCTTTATGTAAATAAATAAAATTTTATGATGCAAAATTAATTATAATGAACAAATGTTTATTATTTTTGTATCGAACTATTGCTCATTATAACGATGACACCACGGCTAAAAAGAATTAGAAAGGTGGTAAATCCTCCACTAATCAAGGGTTTCAAGCCATACGGTTCCGATTTGAAAAACCAGAAAGTTGAGCCAGTTTACCTGTTATATGAGGAATACGAAGCGTTACGACTATGTGACTATGATGGGTATAATCATCATCATGCATCCATCGTCATGGGTATTTCACGCCCGACCTATACACGGATCTATGCATCGGCACGTGAAAAAATTGCCAGGGCTTTTGTCGAAGGACGACAGATCACCATCGAGGGTGGAAAAGTATATTTCGACAGCGACTGGTATCAGTGCAAGCAGTGCCTGTGTCATTTCAATAATCCAGAACGAATGATAAAAGTGGAACGTTGTCCCCTGTGCGGCAGCCGGCAGGTTGAAGGTTTTAATTGGAATGATACGCAAAAGAACATCGAAATGTAACCATTAAATACCTAATCAAGATGAAAATTGCCATCACATCCCAGGGGAATTCCCTTGAATCACTGATTGATCAACGGTTCGGCCGTTGTGCCTACTTTGTTGTATACGATACGGAGAGCAGGGCCATGGAGTATATTCCCAATCCCAACAGGGAAGTGGAGGAAGGAGCAGGACCGGCGTCCGTTCAATTGGTTGCTTCCCGTAATATAAGCAAGATCATTTCGGGCGAATTTGGAATGAAAATCAAACCATTGCTGGATAGCCTGAATATACAAATGATTGTTGTAAAAAATCCGAATAAAACAATCCATGAAATCATAGAAATGTTAAATCATTAAAAAGGAGGTACTTATGCCAGGTTTTGATCGTACAGGTCCCGAAGGGCAGGGTCCCATGTCAGGCCGTAAAATGGGCCGTTGTACCAATTATGGTAAGGGCCGGAAAAAGTCAGTGTCATCCGATGATGAAAACAAGGATGAAAATCTTCCTGAAAACCCTGCCGGAAAAGGTTTGGGACGGGGTCGCGGCAGAGTAGGAAAGGGAAGTGGTATGGGAAGACAAAATCGCTTCAGGGGAGGAAATTAACACATGATGAAATTATGTTGAACAAAAGAATAGCCATTCCATTGGAAAACGGGGTATTATGCCCCCATTTCGGGCACTGCCAGGCATTTGCCATCGTAAATGTTGAAAATAACAAAATTACCGAGGTTAGGGAGGTCACACCCCCGGAACATATACCGGGTTTGTATCCACGCTGGATTGCTCAGTTCGGTGTTACTGATGTCATCGCCGGAGGCATGGGGCAACAGGCGATCATGCTTTTCAATCAACATCAGATCAATGCTTTCGTGGGTGCGCCCATAAAACCAGCTGTGGATCTTGTCAATGATTTTCTTGCCAATAAATTGAGCCTAAGTGCCAATTATTGCGACCATGATCATCCTCACGAACATGGTAAATGCGGACATTAAACTGAAGAAACACCATGGGAAAAATCAAAATCGGGATCATCATCTGTGATCGCTACCGAATGTGTGCCGGAGGAAAGTGCTTCAGGGCATTCCGGAACCGGGAGGGAGCTTTCTCGGTTTATAATGACAAGGAGGCAGAACTTGCCGGGTATACCACCTGTGGAGGTTGTCCGGGAGGAAATATTGAGCAAGCATTTATTGAAATGAAGAAGAATGGGGTAACGCATGTTCATTTCGCCACAGGATTTCTGGTAGGATATCCTCCCTGCCCGTATATGGAATATTTTGAGAAATTCATAAAGGAAAAGTTTGGACTGGAAGTGATCTTCGGTACCCATCCTATTCCTCAGAAGTACCTGGTAACACACAGCACTCTTCACTCCTGGGACACTCCTTTCTGGGAAAATGCCATTAAAGAAACACTGACTGAAGAGCAGATGCGGCTGAACTATGATTGATCCGGAAGAAATAAAAATTGCTATTGCCAGCGGTAAGGGTGGAACAGGTAAAACACTGATTGCAACCAACCTGTTCTATTCCCTTTATACCAACGGAAATTCTACAACACTGATTGACTGTGATGCAGAAGAGCCCAATGCAAAAATCTTCTTCAATGGAGAATTGAATAAAACCATACCTGTCACCCAGAAGGTGCCTTTCATTGATGTGGACAGGTGCACCTTTTGTGGAAAGTGCCATGAGTATTGTAGCTACAATGCCATTTTTATCCTACCTCCTGTTAAGATCATTCAGGTCATGGAGGATCTCTGTCATGGCTGCGGGGCATGCCTGATCGCCTGCAAGGAGGGTGCTATTACTGAAAAAGACGTTTTACTTGGCAACGTGAACAGCTACAGGATCAATCCCCTGGCACGTCTTGTTGAAGGACGTACAGGAATTGGCATCTTTTCCCCGGTCCCGGTAATAAAGGCCGCCCTGAAAGAAGGCAGAACAGATCAGATCACGATCATGGATGCACCTCCTGGTACTTCATGCCCATTCATTCAAACGGTTGTTTCAGCCGACTACGTCATCCTGGTCACTGAACCTACGCCTTTTGGCCTGAGCGACCTGAAACAATCGGTAGAAACCCTGCGGATAATGAACAAAACCTTCGGCGTTATTATAAATCGCTCAGGAATTGGAAATCTTGATGTATACAATTATCTCCGGGATGAAAACATCGACCTGTTGCTTGAAATTCCATACGACAGAATGATTGCATCGCTCTATTCTTCAGGGATACTAATAGCTCAAAAAACAATCAGCTGGCAGGAACAGTTGCTTGCCATGATGAATACCATAAAAGCATATCATGCAAGTAGCTGTTATCAGCGGTAAGGGAGGAACAGGAAAATCAAGTCTGACTGCAGCGTTTGCCACCCTCAGTCAAAAAGTGGTCCTGGTGGATTGTGACGTGGATGCCGCCAACCTCTATATCCTTTTCAACCCTTCGCATGATGAGGAACTTGAATATGTGGGCAGTCAAAAAGCTATCATTGACTATACCCAGTGCACCCATTGTGGCCTGTGTCTGACATACTGCCGTTTCGATGCCATTTCAATCACGGATGGGAGGGTAGAAATCTCAGAAACCTTCTGCGACGGTTGCTTTTTATGTTCCCGTATATGCCCCGCGGAAGCTATTTCGATGGTCAAAAACGATAAAAGCCGCATGTATACCGGCTCCTTCCGGAATGGCATCATGGTTTACGGACGACTGGCCGCAGGGGAGGAAAACTCGGGTAAAATGGTAAATGAGTTACGCGACCGGGCAAAACAAGTGGCCAGGGAGAATTCAATCGAAACCATACTGCTTGATGGGCCACCGGGAATTGGTTGCCCGGTTATTTCAACAGTGACCGGAGTCGATTCGGTCGTGATTGTCACCGAACCAACCCTTTCAGCACTTCATGACCTGGAGCGCACCCTGGGGATCACAGAAAAATTTGCCCTGAAGGTCTGGGTCGTAATCAATAAAAATGACATCAATCCGGATTTACGAGACAGAATAAATATATTTTGTAAAAGCAGAAATGTGGCTATTGCAGGGGAACTCCCTTTCGATCCCATTGTAGTGGAATCCATGGTGAGCTGTAAAAGCATGACCGAGTGGGCCCCCGAATCCCAAACTAGCAAAGAGATCAGAAATATATGGAAACGAATTCATTCACAGTCCCTGTGATCGATTCATCAAAGTGTAAAAGATGTGATCTGTGCATAACGGTGTGTCCAACCACCGCCATACAAAAAGTAACAACCAATGCATGTGCGAAATGCATCGGCTATTGCCTTACCATGCAAGTCCCCTGTAATCCTGTGCACTATGTTATTGTCTATGATCAATGCGATTCGTGCGGACTTTGCGTGTCATCATGCCCCCATAATGCTATTTACTGGTTTACATCTCCGGATGATAACAAGACTCAAAACCTGGATACAGTAAATACAATGATGGAATAAAAAATTCAGCATTATATATACCAACAAATTAATAATGAAATGAAAAAAGGTGCTTTTACATTACTGGTTACTCCCTTTAAAAGCGATTATTCTCTCGACGAAAATAATCTTCGCCAGCTTGTCAGGCGACAGGTTGATTCGGATATTGACGGGATTGCTCCCTTAGGAGTCACTGGGGAAAATTCGCTGATGACTAATGATGAGGTCCAAAGGCTTCTGAAAATTGTAGTGGAGGAAGTCAATGGCAAAATACCGGTCATGCCGGATATCTGCCTTGCTGGAACACGTGAATCGATCGATCGGGCAAAAATGTATGCGGATACAGGTGCGGATTATGCAGTTGCCTATTCCCCATACCTTATTCTACCCACGGCCTCAGCTCTCATTCAGTATTTTGAGCAGCTGGCAGATGCTTCCCCCATTCCCATAATTTTACATAATTCCAAAAATCGAACAGGTGTGGAATTAACGCCGGAAATGACAGCACAGCTGGCCAAACATCCGAATATTGTGGGAACAAAAGATGGGAATAAGATGCTCGATCATTTGGCCAAGATTGTATTTCTGACCCGAAATGACGATTTTTTGGTATTTACGGGCAAGGATACCACTGCTTATCCGCTGGTCTCTTTTGGGGGAGCTGGCAGCTTTACAGTCGCTGGCAACATTGTACCTGATGTCATGGCCCGGATGATCCATCATGCACTGGATGGAACCCATGACAAGGCAAGGGAACTCCATACAGAGTATTATCCCTTGTTTGAAGCCTGCAGGTTCGAAACCAATCCAATGGGGGCTAAAAAAGCATTGGAGCTCATGGGACTCATCGATGGAGCCTTACGTCCACCCATGACCAGATTAAGTGAATATAACACCCAAATTATGGCTGCCATACTCAAGGAGAAAAATTTGATCTGATGATGATGTATCCCTTTTTTATTGAACTATAATAATCGTATTGAACTAATATATAACCAAAATTTCAATGAAAATAAACGACAAAGGATTCAATACCAAACTGATTCATGCCGGTGCATTTGAGGATGCGTATGGCAGTGCCACTGTGCCCATTTACCAGACATCCACATTTAAATTCAAGAGCGCACAGCATGGAGCGGATTGTTTTTCCGGAAAAAGCGACGGCTATATTTATACGCGCATCGCCAATCCTACTATCAGGGCTTTTGAACGGAACATTGCAGAACTGGAAAACGGATTCGACGGCATTGCAACAAGCTCTGGAATGGGAGCTATAAATAGCGTTTTCATGGCATTGCTGGGTGCAGGGACCCATATCATCAGTACCGGCGCAGTCTATGGCCCGGTTAGAGGGGTGCTGCAACAGGATTTTTCCCGCTTCGGTGTCGAGGCGACGTTCGTGAACACTTCGAACCTGGATGAAATCAGAAATTCACTTCGACCTAATACGAAGGTAGTATACATTGAGACCCCTGCAAATCCCACTATGGATATCACGGACATCGAAGGCTGTGCAAGGATTGCCAGGGAGAATCATTTGGTACTGGTGGTCGACAATACCTTCAGCTCGCCTTTCCTCCAAAAACCGCTCGATCTGGGTGCTGATGTCACCCTGCATTCCATCACGAAATTCATCAACGGACATGCTGATATTGTCGGCGGAGTCATTGTTACCAGGAAACCTGAACTATATAAAAAAATCCGTCATTCGATGGTTTACATGGGATGCAACATGGATCCCACCCAGGCCTTCATGGTCTTACGTGGTGTCAAGACCCTGGCGTTACGTATTGAACGTGCCCAGGAAAATGCCATGATGGTCGCTGATTTTCTGCAGTCGCATCCTAAAGTGGCCTGGATTAAATACCCGGGACTCCAATCCCATCCTCAGCATGAACTGGCAGTGAAGCAGATGACCGGACCTGGTTCCATGATGAGTTTTGGATTGAAAGGAGGATATGAGGCCGGCAGAAAACTGATGGACAACGTACATCTGGCGCTCCTGGCAGTCTCGCTGGGGGGAGTGGAAACGCTTATCCAGCACCCGGCATCCATGACCCATGCAGGAGTCAGTCACGAACATAAGATTGCATCGGGTATCACCGACGACCTGGTCAGGTTATCGGTAGGCATTGAGGATGCGAAAGACATAATCGAAGACCTGGAACAAGGACTGGGAACCATTCAGATACAATAAATCAGTGAAATCCTTGTTACATTTGCATATGAAACCGACCATTTACTGGTGCTTCACCGTTTGTCTGTTCATTGTGACTTTGTCTGTGCATAGCTATGGGCAATCTGTTATTCAGGGATATGTTCTGGATGGCGAGACAAAGGATCCACTCTATGGTGCTTCGGTATTCCTGAAATCTCACGAAAGAGGTACCATGACCGATCCGTCGGGAAGATTCATTCTGGAAGGGATCAGTCCCGGTAAATGTGTACTGGAGGTCAGTTACCTGGGTTACAGATCCTATACGCATAAAGTCACACTGCCAGAAGGAGGGATCCTCAGTCTCGATATCCTGCTCACACCGGAGATGCAAACACTGGAAGGTATCGAGGTCACGGGATTTTCACAAACTGATACATCAACCTTAAAACTTCCTTACCTCCATTCAGAAGTAAACAGTATACAGATCATTCAAACACCTGTCACCGATATCGGTACCTATATCCGCCGGATACCCAATGTATCGGGTATCCGGAAAGGGGGCTCCACACTGGATCCGGTGGTCAGGGGATTCAAGTACAGCCAGTTGAATGTTCAGGTCGACAATGGCCAGAAGATCGAGGGTGGTTGCCCTAACCGGATGGATCCTGCCATTGCACATATTGAAATTGAGGACATTAAGAGCCTTGAAATACTGAAAGGACCTTACGCCTTTCGATACGGTCCTTCGTTCGGGGGGATCATCAACCTTCAGACACAAAAACCACCCGTCAACGAGCGATTTACCATCGACGGATCCGCTTTGTTTGGATACACCAGCAATCCCTCCGGCACCCGGGAACACCTGGTGCTGAACGGCGGCAACCGACTGGTTTATTTCGGCCTCTCTGGAACAAACAAACAGAATGGGGATTACCAGGACGGTGATGGGAACTGGTTCGATGCTGAAAACAAAAAGTACAATATCAGGGGTCAGTTCGGCATTATGCCGGGAAAGGATCATAACCTGCTCTTTTCGTACAGCTACTCCGTCGGAAAGGATGTGGATTATCCCGCGTTGCCGATGGATATGCGCGAAGACAGGACCCGGCTGATGTCGTTGGATTATTCGTGGAACACTCCTTCGGAGAGGTTTTTGCCATGGACGGTAAAGGTTTACCGTTCCGATGTGAAACACACCATGGACAACAAGGAACGCCCCAATTCAGATACTGTGGTTGCCGTGACGACCGTTCAGGCCTACAATACCGGCGGACGGCTGGAAAGCGGATTCAAATCAGGGAACAACATACTGGCCATCGGTGCCGATTTCGAATACATCACCAAGGACGGTGACCGTGTCAAAACCCTCATCATGCAGCCGACCATGCCAGTGTACACAGAACAGATATGGAACAACGCCGTGATAAGCAATGCCGGTCTATTCGCCGAATATCGCAGGGCTTTCAGCCGTTTAGATCTGATCGCTTCGGCACGCATCGATTTCAACCATGCCAATTCGGACGATATCGTTTTGGAAAAAATGGGTAAGACGATCTATTTCAGCGATGAGAATGAATCCCGTTTCACGAACCTCAGTGCCAGCGCGGGATTTGTCTACTGGCTGATGGATAATCTTTCGTTGAGCCTGATGCTGGGCAGGGGGGTAAGAAGCCCCGATATGGTCGAACGGTTCATCACCCTGCTGCCGGTTGGGTACGATAATTACGATTACCTTGGGAATCCTTCGCTTAAACCCGAGGCCAACAACCAGGCGGACCTGACCGGCCGTTTCCAGGATCCCGGTTTCGGGAGCCTTGAGATCAATGGATTCTACTCCATCGTCACCAACTACATCACCGGAGAGATACTCCCTCCTTCAGAGCAAAAACCAGCCACCAACGGGGTAAAGGGTGTAAAAAAGTACTATAATGCAGATTATGCCCGGTTCAGGGGTTTTGAGCTTTCCTATGGTTCCCCGTCACAGATCCAATGGTATGTACAATTCATCGCTTCTTATACGCATGCCAGTATCAACGAAGCGGTCCGCAACATCATCAATGAAAGTGGTCAGGTTACCGGAACAGAGGTCGTTAAAAATGATCCGCTGGCCGAGATCCCTCCTTTTGAATCAACGCTGACGGTTGGCTATAAATTCCTGAAGGGGCAGCTGATCCCAAAGCTCAGGGGCCGTTTTGTGGCGAGGCAGAACCAGGTTTCAAAGGCATTTTATGAGTCAGCCTCACCGGGATTCTTTGTCGCAGGGATCTCCTGCTCCTATTTCCACAACGCCCATTTTACCATTACGGGAGGAGTGGAAAACCTTTTCAACAGTACCTACTATGAACACCTGAACAGGCGGTTGATCGGGACCCAGAAGGATTTCTATGAACCGGGGAGGAACTTTTACATTAATTTGATATTCAGTATTTAGTATTCAGTATTTATGATTTGGGCGATGAGAAAGCTTTCGATGATATTTCTTCTGACGATTTTTTCATTGATTGCATGCGATCAGGCAGTCGAAGGAGTGGCTGTCACGTATGTAGTAACTGATTCTGACTCAGGATTCGATGTGCGGTACAGGAACGCGGACGGCAAACTGGTTTCGGAAACAGTGGTGACCGATAGTGAAACGGATGTCTGGAAGTATGCCTTTGAGACGGATCCGGGAGAGATCGTGTTTATTTCAGCAAACTATTATGACGTGAATTCGAAGATCAGGGTACGGATCCTGGTGGACGGAAAGATCTTCAGGGAAGCGTCAAGCCTGTATGACACCGCTAACTTTGTGGTGGTGTCGGGGACGGTGCCATATTAGGGAGAGGAGAGAGGAGAGAGGAGAGAGGAGAGAGGAGAGAGGAGAGAGGAGAAAGGAGAAAGGAGAGAGGAGAGAGTTACAATGATAGTGAGGGAAGGAGGTTTGATGGGTATGAGAAGCATGCTTGTAGTGATGGCATGGATGGTTTTGACCATGATGTGTGCATGCGATGGGGAAGAACCTGAGTCCGAAGATCATGGCAAGATCATCTTTACATTTTTTCACAGGGTGGAAGGTGAGCCTCTTCAGATCGATACGATGATCTATACGAATGCGGCGGGCAATCATTACCTGATCACCGAGGTGCAGTATTTCATTTCCGATGTGATTCTGCATCAGTCCGGTGGTTCCGGGTTCCTGATCGATGACTGGACAGACATTTACTATATTGACAATGATATCCCTTCGACCATGACCTGGGAGGTATTCGATAAGATCCCGGCCGGATCCTATGACTCCGTTTCATTCATGTTCGGGATCAGCCAGGAGAAAAACATTTCCCTGATGTTTGTGAATCCACCCGAGCGGGATATGTTCTGGCCGGATGTACTGGGGGGAGGCTATCACTATATGAAGCTCAATGGTAAATGGCTTAATGACGGGATGTCGCAGAACAGGCCGTTCGAATTTCACCTGGGGATCGGACAGATCTATTCCGGCGATACGATTGACGTAAATGACATCACAGGATTTGTACACAATAACTTCCGGGTGACATTGCCGGGCTCCTCTTTTCAGATGACAACAGGAGATACCGTACATGTAGCCGTCAGTATGAACATTGAACAATGGTTCACCGGTCCCCATACCATCGACCTCTCGACATTCCCGTTCAACATCATGCAATGCCAGGAATGCATGCGGGTGGGATGTGAGAACGGTAAAAAAGGGGTGTTCACCGTATTAATATCAAAGAGCAAAGAGCAAAAATCAAAAAGTAAAACTAACTTTTGATTTTTGATCTTTCCTCTTTGCTTTTTGATTTTATTCTATGATCCGACTGCTACATATATTTCTTGTCGACATTAGCTGCCTGTTTTTCCTCCTTTCCTGCCAGCACGAAGAGGAAGTGGATCACCATCCCACGCCCTATTTCTTTGACATACCTATGTTCTATCCTACGGAATTAAATATTCCGGATGACAATCCCATGACGGTGGAAGGGATTGAGCTGGGCAGGTACCTGTTCTATGACGGACGCCTGTCGGGGCGGACGGATCCGGATTCGATGATGAGCTGTGCCACCTGCCATATCCAGGCCAATTCATTCGAGTGTGGCATTGACCATCCCACCTTTACTGGCGGAAAAACATTCGGATTATCAGGAAAACCGACACCCCATACCATGCTTCCCCTGATCAACCTGGTATGGAACTCCAATGGGTATTTGTGGAACGGATTGATCTCCGGGGGTAATCCCTCCCCTTACCATCAGAACCTGGAATCCCTGGTATGGATGGGCATTGTTGCTCCCCATGAGATGGCCGGCGACACCAACCGCACAAAAGCATTGATACAAAGCATCAAAGGGTATCCGGAACTTTTTGCAAAAGTATTCGGATCACAGGAAGTAACTGTCGATCGCATCAGCAAGGCCATTGCCCAGTTTGTAAGGACGCTGGTTTCCAGTGACTGCAAATTCGACCGGTACATGCGCGGAGAGGAGCAGCTCACCGAGTCGGAGCTATCGGGCTATATCCTCTTTACCACCGAGGAGGGGGCCGACTGCTTTCATTGCCATGGCGGTTCCGGCAACCCGCTCTGGACTACCAGTCTGTATTACAATAACGGAAAGGACTCTCTGTTCACGGGCGAATTTGAAGATCCGCGCGACCGGTCTCATGTGACCGGGAATTCATCGGACCTGGGTTCCTATAAAGCACCAACACTGCGCAATATCGCCCTCACAGCGCCCTACATGCACGATGGTCGCTACAAAACCCTGGATGAGGTGATCGAATTTTATTCGCATCATGTCGTCTGGTCACCGTATATTGATCCCCTGATGCATCATGTTTCAAGGGGTGGCGTGCAACTGACCCCAAAAGAAAAAGCCGATCTGAAATCTTTCCTGATGGCATTAACGGATACGGTATTCATACACAATCAGGCATTTTCCGATCCCGGTGGTCTGTAAGGCAGGCGCTATGAAAGTAATGAAAAGAGTAAATACCAATAAATGATACCATTGAAGCCATCCCTGCGTTTTAGCAAACTCTGCATGATGTTATTCGGTTTATTGATGACAGAGATACTTGCCTGCATTCAACAACCCATTTATGCTCAAATCCCTGATAAAGTTGCGGTGAATCCCCAACCCAGGGTGATCGCATTTGATCCCACCCTGACAGATTACCAGGAACTCCTCAGCGGCCCGAAAGATTCTGTCGTTTTTTATTCCGGGGTGGTGACACTCGCCCCGGGTCAGTATGGGGATCTTCACAGTACAGAAATCTATGAGGAAATCATAATACCCTTAGAGGGGCAGGGTAAGCTGATGATCACAGATCGCGGTGCGCTTATTCTGAAATTCGGGACGGTTGGATTCGTACCGCCTGACACGCAGCATCAGATGTTCAATGATGGAACGGTTAATTTCAACTATATTTACGTCGCGACAAAATCAAAAAAATGATATGAGGCGGGGCTATCTGGATCTCTCGAACCTTCTCAATGCCAGTAACCCCTTAAGGATCTCAGTCAGGTCGCCATTGATACACCCCCTGCACAATATTTCACCCTGCAATCAGTTTATCAGAAGGTAAAGATTCGTAAGTTTGCACTCCAATATCTGCTGATAATGAAACTACTCTATACATTCTCCCTACTCTTTTTGTTGTTACTGAACGGATTTTTTTCCTCTGCACAGGACATCGGCATAGGGCAGTGGCGGGAACATCTGCCTTATTACGAAGGCATCTCGGTGACCGAAGCCGAAAGCCGTATTTACTGTGCCACGCGGTACAGCATTTTTTATTTCGATAAGACCGACAACAGCCTGATACGGCTGAACAAGGTGACCGGATTGTCCGACATCGGGATCAGTACCATCAGCTATCACACCGGACTGCAAACGCTGGTGATTGCCTATTCCAACACCAACATTGATCTGATCAGGGACAATACCATCACCAATATCTCCGACATTTACCGCAAATCGATCCTCGGGCTGAAAACCATCAACAGCATCCTTTTCAGGGATCATTATGCCTACCTGGCCTGCGGCTTCGGTATTGTGGTGCTGGACATTGAAAAAGAGGAGATTGCCGACACCTACTACATAGGGCCTGATGGAAGCCAGATCAATGTGTACGACCTGGCCTTTGACCCGGCCGGCAACATTTTCGCTGCCACGGAAAGCGGTATTTACAGGGCCTCGCTCAACAGCCCCAATCTGGCGGATTATAACTCCTGGACCAAAGATCCGTCTATACCTCATCCTGACCTTTCCTATAACCACATCGCCTATTATGCAGGGAAGGTCTTTGCCAATAATGTCCATGAAGAATACGATGCAGATACCGTATTCATGTATGACGGCAGCAGCTGGCAGCGGTTTGATGCAGCTTCCTTTTCCACAAGGAAGAACATACAGGTCAATCATGACCGGATGGTGATTGCCAACATTTACAATGTCGGTGTATATGATGAATCGCTGACACGCATCTATTTTACATATCAGCCCAGCGATATTGGGGTGGCGCCCAGTGATGCCATCCTTGACAAGGACGGATCGGTCTGGATCGCCGATCGTTTTTACGGATTGCTCCAGACGTATAACAATGGTTGGAACGCCGACGTGATACGGCCCAACGGTCCAAAATCGGCCAATGTATTTGACATGTCTGTCGGTGGAAAGGATCTGTATGTTGTTCCCGGCGGTCGTGATCCCTCCTGGGGAAATGTCTGGAAAAGAGGGGAGGTTTACTGGTTCATCGAAAACAGCTGGGATTACCTCGACTACAAGAAACAGCCCGAGCTCGAGCCTGCCCGCGATATGCTGGTGGTGGAAGTGGATCCGGCCAATAACAAAACTGTATTCATTGGCTCCTGGGGAAACGGTCTCTATGAACTCAGGGACAATGGCCTCTATGAGATCTATACGGATGAGAACAGCACCCTGCAACAGTATACCGGTACGGGACGCATCAACGTGGGCGGACTTTGTTTCGACCATGATCATCATCTCTGGATATCCAACTCCAATGCGGCAAACCTGCTGTGTGTCAAGAAGAACGACGGCACATGGACATCGTTCAACCTGGGTTCCGTCGCCTCGGGGATCGATGCGGGAGAGATCGTGATCGACAGCACCGGACAGAAATGGATGCTGGTGAGGGATCACGGATTGCTGGTCTTCAATGATAACCATACCCTTGATGAGACCTTGGATGACCGGACCCGGAAACTCAATGCCAATACCGGAAACGGAGCCCTGCCCGGATTGAAGATCCTCAGCTTCGCCGTGGACCAGGAAGGGGAACTGTGGATAGGATCGGATGAAGGGGTTGCAGTGATCTACTCGCCCGGGAATGTGTTCACCGGAGGGAACTATGATGCGCAGCGCATTCTTGTGGAACAGGATGGATATATTGGTTATCTCCTTGAAACAGAATCTGTGACAGCAATTGCCATTGATGGTGCCAACCGTAAGTGGTTCGGTACCGACCGTGCCGGTGTGTTCCTGATGTCGGATGACGGAACACAGGAAATCCTTCATTTCAATGAGGACAACAGCCCGCTGCTATCCAATTCCATTACCAGCATTGTGATCAACGACGACGGTGAGGTCTTCTTCGGAACAGCCAAGGGGATCATTTCCTATAAAAGCACCGCAACTCCTCCTCCACCAGCCAATACAAACGTATATGCCTATCCTAATCCGGTCAGGGAAAACTATAACGGGGTGATTGCCATCAAAGGGCTGGTGAAAAACGCAGACGTAAAGATCACCGACGTCAGTGGAACGCTGATCTATGCTACTCAGGCTGAGGGTGGTCAGGCGATCTGGGATGGCCACAACTTCGACGGCAGAAGGGCACGCACAGGGGTCTACCTGGTTTTCATCAGCAACGAGGATGGTTCCGATACCATGGTCACAAAGATCCTGTTCATCAATTAAGGAAGCGTTCATTTTCATACTCTTATACCTTCTCCGGCATGCCAGCTCTCTTCCATACACGGGGAATCGTACTGCACCATGTAAAATTCGGTGAGACCAGCATCGTTGCCCGGATCTATACAGAGAGATTCGGACTGCAGTCATATATGATCAAAGGGGTCAGGAACAGGAAAGCCCGGATGCCCTATAACCTTTTTCAGACAGGTAACCTGCTTGACCTGGTCGTTTATAAAAATGAAAAACACACCCTCCAGCATCTGAAAGACGCACGATGCGAACACTGGTACACCACTGCCATGCAGGATATACGGAAGAGCTCTGTTCTCCTGTTCCTCACGGATATCCTCAGCAAAACGATCCGAGAGGAAGAACCCAACCAGGATCTGTTCGGCTTTATCCACCAGTCGCTGCTGAAGCTGGACCTTACTCCTGAACCCGTAATGAACTTTCACCTGGTTTTTCTGGCCCATCTTGTGCGATTTCTCGGATTTGCACCACGGAACAATTATTCGGACAAGGTCAGGTACTTTAACATGAACGAAGGTGAGTTTTATGCAGGAAAAGAAAATCCCGGCATTTACATGGAGCCACCCCTGACCGCTATTTTTTCGGATTTGCTGCGTATGGATTTTGGAACGATGAACACCCTGCCGCTTTCATCCTCTGTCCGTAACGAGTTGCTGGGGAAGATCCTTGAATATTACGGCATTCATTCACCCTTCACAAGGGATATCAAGTCGCATCTGATCCTCCGCGAGGTTTTTGCCTGAATCATTCTGCCCAGGCAAATCCAATCAGTTCAGCGAGATGGGATCGCATGCGTTGTTTAATCTGGTCCATATCTCCGGGCGAACCCGTTTCAGCCTTCAGGGAGGTGGCGCCTTTGTTGGTGAATCCGCAGGGATTGATGAACTGGAAAAAGCTCAGGTCGGTGTTGACATTGAATGCAAATCCGTGCATGGTGACGTTCCGGCTGGCCCTGACGCCAATGGCGCAGATCTTCCGGGCATGGGTATGCGGTTCCAGCCAGACACCGGTGGCACCTTCGAGCCGTTCGGCATTCAGGCCATACGAGTCCAGTGTACGGATCACTGCCTCTTCCAGAATATAGATGTATTTACGGATGGTCAGGTGAAAAGCATCCAGGTTGAGGATGGGATATCCTACCAGTTGTCCGGGGCCGTGATACGTGATATCGCCTCCGCGGTTGATCCGGAAGAAAGAGATCCCCTTTTTCTGCATCATCTCTTCATTGATCAACAAGTTGCGTTCAGCGCCGCTTTTGCCCAGGGTATACACATGTGGGTGTTCGCAAAAGAGCAGATGTCCGGCCAGACGATCCTGTTCTCGACTGGCAGCATCCACAACGGTTTTCTCGCTGATGATCTGCCGGAAAAGCGTTTCCTGGAGGTCCCAGGCAGCCTGATAGGAGATCAGGCCGAGATCGGTGTATTTGACTTTCATGATATCTGATTAACGATTAACCGATATTTGATTTGGGATTTTAAATCAGATATCTGATATCGGTTAATCGTTAATCAGATATCCCATTACGTGTCTTTCCGCCTTGAACGATGATCTTACCAGGGGGCTGCTTTCCACAAAGCGAAATCCCTTTTGCAGTCCCATTTCCCTGTACTTTTCGAACTGCCCGGGAGCAAGGTATTCAGTGACAGGAAGGTGTTTCCGGGTGGGTTGAAGGTACTGCCCGATGGTGAACACCGTACACCCTGCTTCCAGAAGGTCATCCATGGTTTCAGCCACTTCCTGTTCTGTTTCTCCCAGTCCTGCCATGATGCCTGACTTGGCCACGACGCCGGTGGCAGAAATGACCCGGATCACCTGCAGGCTGACCTCATACCGTGCACGGCTCCTGACCAGTGGGGTGAGACGCCTGACGGTTTCCAGGTTATGGGAGATCACCTCCGGCCCGCTTTCGATGACCTGGATGATCCGTTCTGCAATCCCGTCGAAATCAGGGATCAATGCTTCAATGGTCGTTCCCGGATTGGTCTCTTTAACGGTCTTGATCGTACTGGCCCAGGCTCCGGCGCCACCATCGGGAAGGTCATCGCGGTCAACAGAGGTGATCACGCAATGCCTGAGGCCCATAAGTTTCACTGATTGAGCCAATTGCTCCGGTTCTGATGGGTCCACGCGCAGGGGACGGCCGGTCTTTACGTTACAGAATTTGCACGACCGGGTGCAGATGTCGCCCAGAATCATAAAAGTGGCTGTGCCTCTGCCCCAGCAATCAGCCATATTGGGGCAATGTCCGCTTTCGCAGATCGTATGAAGCTGATGCTGGTGCACGATATCTTTTACCTGCACATACTGTTTCCCGGCGGGGATCTTTATCTTAAGCCAGTCGGGCTTATGCTGAGATGCGTGATGAGGTATCATGTATTCGACTCAAGTATCAATATCGGTCACAAAAATAGTAAACGAATAGCCAACATACGAACATACGAAGTAGAAGTAGAACTGGAAGGCGAAGTAGATTTACGATAGGAATGAAAAATCCGAATTCATCCTTCTAATCTTAAATCGCCTTCTCCTTACCCTTCGCCTTCAACTTTGTATGTTCGTATGTTGGATATTTAAAACAGATTCTGCAGTACCTGCACGACCCTCTCCAGTTCCTCATCGCCAAAGTCCAGATGGGTGATCATCCTTATTTTTCGCGGTCCGAAGCCAAGAACGAGAATACCTGATTTCCGTAGACGTTCAATGAATTCATCTTCTGAAATATGATCCTGGAGAGTAAACACCACAATATTGGTCTGTACCGGAAGGATCTCTTTGACGAAGGGCCTTTCCGACAGTGTCCGGGCGATCATCTTAGCCCGGGTGTGGTCATCCTTTACACGCCGGATATGATGATCGAGCGCATAGATCCCTGCGGCGGCAAGAAATCCCGATTGACGCATGGCGCCACCGAAAAGCTTACGGATGCGCCTGGCCTGTTTGATGAAGGCCCTGTCGCCCATCAGCAGGGAACCCACCGGAGCGCCCAGACCCTTGGAGAGGCATAGCGAAACCGAGTCGAACAGTTCTCCGTACTGAGATGGTTTCTCGCCGGTCTCTGTCAGGGCATTGAACAGACGGGCTCCATCCAGGTGCAATTTGAGCCCATAATGCTGACAGGCAAGATAGATCCTCCTGATCTCCTCGATGCTCCAGATGCTTCCGCCCCCTTTATTGCATGTGTCTTCGATCACGACCAGGCGGGTGCGTGGATGATGGATATCATCGGGATTGATATTGCTCACGGCATCATTGACCGTGAAGCGCCCCCTGTCGCCATTCACCAGCCGCACCGAGACTCCCGAGTTGGCCATCATCCCTCCCCCCTCATAATGATAGACATGTGAGAGGGCGTCGCAGATCACCTCGTCACCAGGATGCGTGTGTACCCTGACGGCTATCTGGTTTGTCATGGTACCGGATGGACAAAAAACCGCAGCTTCTTTTCCGAACATCGCCGCTGCTTTTTCTTCGAGTGCGATCACGGTCGGATCATCACCGAAAACATCATCCCCGACCTCTGCATTCATCATGGCTTCCAGCATTCCGGGTGTAGGTCGGGTGACCGTGTCACTGCGTAAATCAATGGGATTCTTCATTGAGTAAATTTTTGGACAAAGGTAGGGAATATATTAGTTGGCAATGGGCAGCATGTCCTGAGGGCGAAGCCCGAAGGATCAGCAGCATGTCCCGAGGAACATAGTGACGAGGGATCAACAGTCAAACAATTTAACAATTTAACAATTTGATAATGGTCTCCTACGAAGTACTGCATGACTTCTATCAGGAGAAAGGAAACACGACGAACACAGCGATATCCCAGAGTGTGTGTGAAAGCACGTTGATGAGCATGGAGCGGTACCTGAGATATAACCAGCCCCAGAACAGGCCACAGATCAGCGCTGCCATGACCAGCATGAAATTACCTGTGGCGATGTGCACCGCAGCGTAGACGGCTGCCGCCATGAAGAATCCAGTAAGCCGGCCGTACCGCCCGGAGAGGTGCCGCTGAACAAACCCCCGCCAGAACAGTTCTTCCCCGGGACCGATCACCAGCGCCATCAGGAGAATGATCCGCCAGGAAGAGGCTTCTCCTTTGAAATGGTAGATGCCCGTGATCTGGCCTCCGGCAAATGAGAACCACTGCCGGGAAATCCAGTTGCCGAAATAAAAAACAAAATATAATAGAATGACCGATGCCAGTGCGATCATGATCTTCCTGAAGAGATTTTCCGACAGGTCGGCACCAAGTAAAGACAAATAGTTCCTATCGGTCAGGAGGCTCAGCGATACAAGTACCAGCAGGCTGGTACTCATCCACCACCAGAAATCAAACCCGCCCAGGTGTTGAATGACAAACATGGGAACGAACATGGCTGATCCCAGGAGGATCATGAGCCAAACCAGTTTTTTCTCGGGAAGATCCGTACCTCTCATAGGAAGGAAAGGATCGCCACATTGACAAGAAGCGAAATGGTGCACAAAGCCCCGAACAGCAGATTAAGCTTTGCAGTGGCACCGTCCAGCGCAATGAAGTCCAATGGATCAATGGGTTCTTTACGACGAATGGCTTTATGCCATAGCTGTATGGCAAGGGGCAGGGCGAGAAGGGTCAGGAGAAAGGGCAGGGGCATGGCAGGCAGGTTTCCAGGCAGGATCATGGGTAGAAAGATCAAACCCAGCACGATGGCAAAGGGTCCGAAGATCATAAAGGCATAATACCTTAATGATCCCCTATCCCCCAGCATCGAAGCCACTGTGGAAATTTCGCCTTTCCTGTCAGAGACGATATCGCGCCAGTTGTTGGCGTGGAGGATGGCGATCACATGCATGGCCATAGGTACTGCCCAGATGACAGGGATCCATGAGAAGGAACCCGACTGAACGTACCACGAGCCCAGAGACCCCAGAATGCCGAAATTCAGGAAAACGGCCAGGTCGCCCAGTGCATGGTATTTCAGCGCAATTTTCCCGCCGCGGGTATAGAACACTCCTACCAGCAGTCCCAGCCCTCCGATGGCCAGTAACAGGGGACCGCTTTTCCACACCAGGTAAAATCCGATCAATGCACCTGTAGCCAGCAGGATCGCAGATGAGATCCAGGCTTCCCTGATGGATATGATCCCTCTTACCACGCCTCCGCTGGCCGGTGTGGGAACCTTGTCGAGTCCTTTCCTGTAATCATTGATATCGCTCAGGATATTGGCACCCGAATGCAGGACGACCATCCCCAGGAACGACAGGATAAACATTCCGGGCTTGAACGTATAACCGCCATAAGCAGCTGCACCCACCGAGCCGAAGACAACAGGCATGGTAGATGCAGGAAACGAAAAAGGCCTGGCACTGATCAGCCATTTCTTGAAAAAAGATAATTTAACAGGTTGTTCCATTAAAATACTGGTTTATATTTTCCTCACCCTGATATTGTTGAATCTGAGTGGCGGCTTATTTTGCAAAAATAAACAATCCAGGCACCGGCTTGTTCACAGCCATCTCTTTCTTTTCATATATATATACATCGATATGCCCACAGTGAACAGGAGACCCAGCGCTGCCGGGTAAGCCCAGGGTTGATCAAGTTCAGGCATATAGTGAAAATTCATTCCCCATACCCCGGCCAGAAAAGTGAGAGGAATGAAAATAGTGGCGATCATCGTAAGCGTCTTCATCACACTGTTGATCCGTTCCGCATTGTTGGAAACGTGTAACTCCATCAATCCGTTCATGTTCTCGCGATAACTTTCGAGGGTATTGGTCAGATGGATCAGATGGTCATACACATCACGGTAATAGGTGAGAGCGGACTTTGTAACCAGAGAACTCTCATCCTTGAGCAACCTCCCGAACTCGTCCCTGAGAGGTACGATGAATTTGCGCAGATGCGTAAGTTGTTTTTTATGCTGAAGGATCTGCTCTGCCATATCCGGCTTCGGATTGTGGACCAGCTCTTCTTCCAGGTTATCCATAACTTCTTCGAAGGCATCCAGGGCAAGATAATAGTTATCCACGATCCGGTCAATGAGCAAATACAGCAGGTAATCGCTGCCTTTCATCCTGGTCTTTCCGACCCCTGCCCTGATGCGGTCCCTGATCACCTGAAAGTCATCCCCTTCCTTTTCCTGAAATGAAAGCAGGTAGCCTTTTCCCAGGATGAAGCTGACATGCTCATCTTCAATGCGGTGATCAGACTGCCTGACCGTGAACATTTTCAGCGTAAGGAACAAACGGTCATCAATGGTTTCGATCTTGGGCAGGTGATCTGTATTTAGTATATCTTCAAGGGTAAGCAGGTGAAGCCGGAACTGATCCCCTATCTTTCCGATCAGTTTCGTATTGCTGTAACCGATGATGCTGATCCAGTTTACGTGATCCTCCCTCAAATGCACATACGATTCCTCTGATTTGTCGGGTGGAATGAAATCAAAATCCGTTTCATTATACCTGGTCAGGTGAATGCTGGTATCCGGAAAACCGGAAGGATTATCATACGTGAGTGTTCCCGGCGGGAGGCCGGCTTGTGACCTGTAGACCCCAACAGCGCTTCTGGATCGTTTTTCTGCCATCATATGTACAATAAAACGTGAGATACAACAGTTAAATACCTGATTTACGTTATTTTTGCCAAAAGTACAAAAGTTTGTGACCATATTTTAATCTCCCCGGGATTTGAATATCTATACTCGGAAAAAACGATGGAAGTTCAGTCTCTTTTTGCTGGCGGTCCTGATCGTGGCTGCATCGCTCTGGTATTCCAATATCACGGTAAGAAAGATCTCCAGCGAAGAAAAAAGGAACATCCAGATCTGGGCAAATGCCATCCAGCGAAGGGTCAGCCTGGTGGACTACACGGAAGACTTTTTTGAATCCCTAAAACAAGAAGAACGAAAACGGGTCGAACTGCTGGCAGAGGCCACCAAACGACTGATCTATGCCGAAAATTCAGAGGAACTGACCTTCTATTCCGACATCATCGCCGGCAATACGACCATACCCGTCATCCAGACCGACAGCAGGGGAAAGATCATCGGCGTCAAGAATGTCGATTTTGAGATTGCAGACGTACCTTATCTGGAAGGCACCCTCAGGGATGAATTTTCCATCTATGAACCCGTGAAGGTAAGCACATATGGCAATGTAAGCTATCTTTACTATAAGGACTCAAAGACCTACACCGAATTACGCACCTATCTGGAAGACATGGTGCGTTCCTTCATCTCGGAGGTGGTCCTGAACTCTGCATCCGTACCTGTGATCATCACCGACAGCAGCCGGACCAGGGTGCTGGAATTTGGAAACATTGATTCCCTGAAGATCAATGATCCGGGATATGTGAGCCGGCTACTCCATGAAATGGCTGACCAGAATGAACCAATCCGGCTCGACCTGGTCGAGCAGGGTACATGGTATATTTTCTGGAAGGACTCCTACCTGCTGACGCAGCTGCGCTATTACCCTTTCATTCAGTTCGGTGTGATCGGCCTGTTCCTGCTGCTGGCCTATTTCCTGTTCAGCACGGCACGACGTTCCGAGCAAAATCAGGTATGGGTCGGAATGTCAAAAGAAACTGCTCACCAGCTGGGCACGCCTATCTCATCCATGATCGCCTGGATTGAACTGCTCAAGCTGAAGCAGCTCGACAATAAGATCGTACAGGAAATCGAAAAGGATGTCACCCGGCTTGAGAACATTACCGAACGGTTCTCCAAGATCGGCTCCCCTCCCAGGCTGTCGCCCGAAAACCTGGTGGAGGCCGTCTATGACGCAGTGGAGTATATTAAGAACCGGACATCCAAAAAGATCCAGTATACCATCAACATACCCCGCGATCACGAGATCATCGTTCCGCTGAATGCCCACCTTTTCGGATGGGTCATCGAGAACCTCTGTAAAAATGCCATTGACGCCATGGGAGGAATAGGAACCATCAGTGTCAGCATCAGTGAGGACTCCAGAAGGGTGTTTGTGGATGTGTCGGATACCGGGAAGGGAATTCCAAGATCGCACCAAAAAACGATCTTCTCGCCGGGTTATACGAGCAAAAAACGCGGATGGGGACTGGGATTGACGTTATCCAAACGGATCATCAAGAATTACCACAGGGGAAAGATCTTTGTCAGATCATCGGTCATTGACCAGGGTACGACCTTCCGGATCGTTTTGAATAAATAATGCCCGGCATCTATATACACATACCTTTCTGCAGAAGAAAGTGCCATTATTGTAATTTCTATTCCACGACCCTCCTCCGGTACCGGAAGGATTTCAAGGATGCATTGCTGAAGGAGATCGTTGTGAGAAAGGCATACCTGCCTCAGGAACCCGTACAGACCATTTATATCGGAGGCGGGACCCCCTCCCTGTTATCAATGGATGACCTGGCCGGGATATTTGACACCCTTTTCTCCAGCTTCCGGATTGCCCGGGACGCTGAAATCACGCTGGAGGCCAATCCCGACGACCTGACCGAAAACTATCTGGACAGCCTCCGGCATCTGCCGGTGAACCGTTTGAGCATCGGGATCCAATCTTTTTTCAGCGAGGACCTCCGTTATCTTAACCGTATTCATTCGTCCGATCAGGCCCTGTCATGCATCGATCTTGCACGGAGGAAAGGATTTGACAACCTCAGCATCGATCTCATCTACGGTATTCCCACCCAGACTGCTGAACGCTGGTCTGACAATCTGCAAAGGGTATTATCCAACGGCATTCCGCACATCTCGGCATATGCCCTGACGGTGGAACCCTCCACCGCGCTGGAGCATCTCATCCAAAAGGGAAAAATCCAGGTTCCGGATGAAGAGAGGATGGTGGAACATTTTCACATCCTATGCGACCTGATGGATACATACAGCTATACCCACTATGAGATCTCCAATTTTTGCAGGGATGACAGGTATGCGAGGCACAATGTCAGTTACTGGACCAATGAGCCTTACCTGGGCCTGGGGCCGTCGGCCCATTCCTATAACGGGCATACAAGGCAGTGGAACACGCCGGATCTGGTTTCCTGGATGGATCAGTTGTCGCAGGATCAGCCTTTTTTTGAACTGGAGACACTTCATCCTGTTCAGCATTACAATGAGTACGTAATGACAACACTTCGTACGATGTGGGGATGCAACGCGGATACTGTCCTGGAACAGTTCGGGCCGGAGTACCGCAGCCATCTGCTCCGGTTTGCCGGCCATTGGATCGAATCGGGACTCCTGACGCTGCAGGGGAACATCCTGAGGCTGACCCGAAGCGGTATGCTGTTTGCCGACAGGATCACTTCGGAGCTATTTATGGTCAGTGAGTGATCATGGTCCCGTCAGCCTGACTTTCATGAATACAGGCTGATGATCGGTGAATTCGAAGGCGACGGGTATGGTTTTCACCTCCAGCACTTCCACATTAGGTGATACCAGGAAATAATCGATGATGGTAGAGAGGGTCTCACCCCTGACATAGGATTGATTGACGTCGCGGTTGGTGGGCTGGGTCGGGTCATAGATCCACTTCCACCCCTCCGGCATCAGGCTGTCGGAGATCAGTGGCTGCAGCGTCTTCACCTTATCACCGCTGGTGATGCCCGTTTGTAGGTAACCAGGTGGATTCTGGTTCCAGTCGCCCCCTGCAATGACAAAGCCACCGTTCCTGTAAGCTTCCAGTGCTTGCGTGCGAAGCATTTCCAGCTGGACCGACTTTGCCTCTCCTGTCTCGTCATACGCTGAATTGTGGGTATTGATCACTGTCAGCTTTTTGCCGTTCACAGTCATTTCCGTCAGCAGGAAGCATCTCTGCAACATAAAAAGACGCGTGGGCCAGGATTCATCCGGCGGGAAAGCATACCGGCGGGCTGAGTCCGGACAGATCCTGCCGGCCATCACCAGACCGCTGCTGACAGATCCCATGGGGTGAAAAAAGGGCAGGGGAACGAACCGGACCCTGTAGTTGGGAGCAAACAGTACATGGTGCCCGGGAAGGAGGTCGCGGATACGATTGACCTGGTCGTCCCTGTAGCTTCGTTTTGCTTTCTGATCCACTTCCTGGAAAAGAAAAAGATCGGCCTGACCGTGATGGCGGATCCAATCCGCGATGCCTTTGATATAGCGATCATAGAGATCCCGGCCGGGTCTGACTTTTTCACCGCCCTCGTAGAAAAAATCCATTTCCTTACCCAATCCGCTATAGCCGATGTTCCACGTCACCAGGGTAAGGGTGTCCTGCCCCGGACGGTCATCGGAGCAGGGCCTGGGGACTGCCATTGGCTCAACCGCGGGTGGGGAATACAGGGTGATCATCCCCCAGGCGATAACGCCTGCCAGATAAAGAATGACAAGCCCCACCGGGATCAGGAGGATCCACAGGATGATTTTAATCCATTCAGCCATGTTGCATATTTTCTATAAAAATACACATTCCGGCTGATTCGGTCATAATTTTGATTTTTTTTGTATTTTTACTCACTTTTAAAACCGACCCCATGCCTATCCTCGGATCCATCCTTAAAAAGACGATAGCGCTCCGGAGCAGGTTACCCCGCGAGCACAGGCATCTGGATAGCCATGACGTTCAAAAACGTGTTCTTCGGAAGTTGCTGAAAAGATCGGAGTTTACCTATTTTGGCGAACATTATGATTTCAATGGCATCCTGCGTTCAGAGGATACGGTCAGGGAGTTCCAGGCAAAAGTACCTCTTCACGATTATAACGCCATTTTCAAGAGCTGGTGGTACAGATCCCTGAACGGGGAAGCGTATGTGACCTGGCCGGGGAGGGTGAAATATTTTGCCTTAAGCTCAGGGACTTCGGAAGCCTCAAGCAAATATATTCCTGTCACCAACGATATGGTGCGGGCGATCCGAAAGACCAGTGTTCGTCAGCTTCTGTCGCTGGTTCATTATGATTTCCCAACGGAATTCTACGATAAAGGAGCCCTGATGCTGGGCGGCAGCACGCACCTGCATTACAACGGAACGTATTATGAAGGTGATCTTTCGGGGATCACGGCCAGCGGGATTCCCTTCTGGTTCCAGCATTTTTACAAGCCCGGCAAACGGATCGCCAAAGAAAAGGACTGGTCAACCAAACTGGAGGAAATCGTCAAAAATGCCCCCAGCTGGGATATCGGTGTCATCGTGGGTGTTCCGGCATGGCTGCAGATCCTGATGGAAAAGATCATTTCTCAGTATCAGCTGAAGACGATCCACGACATCTGGCCAAACCTTTCCATCTTCGTGCATGGTGGTGTTTCGTTTGAACCCTATAAGAACGGGTTTGAGAAATTGCTGGCCAGGCCTCTCACTTATATGGAAACATACCTCGCCAGTGAGGGATTCATTGCCTATCAGTCGCTGCCCGGTCACTCCATGCAGATGGTCATTGATAACGGCCTGTTCTACGAATTTGTCCCGTTCAACGATAAGAACATTGATGAGCAGGGCAACCTGAGGGCACATCCGGAGGTGCTGACGATCGGTCAGGTGAAGGAGGATCAGGAGTATGCTCTTTTGATCAGTTCATGTGCAGGAGCCTGGCGTTATCTGATCGGTGACACCATCAAATTCACCTCCGCCCCGCTGTGCGAGATCGTGATCACCGGCCGCACCAAACATTACCTGAATATCTGCGGGGAACACCTCTCGCAGGAAAACATGAACCGGGCCATCAAGATGCTGGAAGATGAATGCAGGATCGAAGTGCGTGAGTTCACTGTCGCCCCCATACAATCCGGATCCATGTTCGCGCACAAATGGTACCTGGGGACCGATCATCCTATTGATCCTGCCATTGCCGCCAGCAAAATTGACGGTTACCTGAAAATACTCAATGATGATTACCGGGTGGAACGTGTTGCCGCCATACGAGACGTTATCGCCGAGGTCTACCCGTCCCGTGTTTTCTACGACTGGATGAGAATTTGCGGCAGGGAAGGATCGCAGAACAAATTCCCCCGTGTCCTTCGCAATGAGCCTTTACAAAAATGGGAAGACTATCTGAAAGGTTTAAAAAAATAACTTGACGGGCCATGTTCAGTCTTTTCATACAGGGGATCATACTGGGGCTGGTGGTTTCCATCACCGCGGGTCCGGCATTCATCACCATCGTTCAGACGAGCCTGCAGCGCGGATTCAACATGGCCTTCGTCACCTCACTGGGGGTGATTCTGAGCGATACAGCCCTGATCACGGTTTGCTACCTTGGTACCAGCATCATCGTCAATAATCCGGAGAGCAAGCTCTACATCGGAATGATCGGCGGGATCATCCTCATCGCTTTCGGAATGTGGACCTTCAGCCGCAAGCCCGATATCCTGCTGCGACGCAGCCCGAAGTATAAGACCCCGGCCAAAAAGCCCGGGCCGCTGACCTACCTTTTAAAGGGATTCTTTTTGAATTTCCTGAATCCCTTCATTCTCCTTTTCTGGTTCACTGCCATGAGTTGGGTGGCATCCAGGGCCCAGGAGGAGAAACTGCCGGTATACACGGTCGTATTTTTTTCAGGAACCCTGGTGACGATCTTTGCCCTGGATGTGCTGAAAAGCTTCATCGGGAACAAGATCAGCAATTACCTCAGGCCCAGGATACTGCTCTGGATCAACCGTTTTGTGGGGATCGCACTGGTGGCATTCGGAGTGATCCTGATCGTTCGGGTATCCCTTGAATGGCTCTGATAAGACAACGGATCTGTCTAACATAACAAACTGAAAATGAAAGCACAATTATCAAAAAGCTGGTGGTTCCTTTTTATCAAGGGATTATTGTTCGTCCTTTTCGGAGGCATGCTGACCTTCTATCCCAGGGAAACACCTCAGAAAATGATATTCCTTCTCGGACTGATCATTCTTCTCGGGGGTCTGATCATTCTGGGATTGTCGCTGCTGAATAAGAAGGACAATAAAGGATGGGTGGGACTGATGACCTTTGCCGTCATTGATATTGCCCTTGGCCTTTTTATCATGGTGACACCTAACCTGGCTCTGAAAGTAGTGACCTTTCTGATCGGCCTCTGGGCCCTCCTGGTGGGGATCTACCAGTTGTACGTTTATTTCTCGGCCGGCAAGGAGAACCGTAAGGGTTCCATGGGGTTGTATATTGGAATTCTGGCCATCATTGCCGGTCTCTTCATGGTTTTCAATCCTGTGCCGGCCACCATTTTTATGACGATCATCATTGGGATCCTTTCCCTCATTGTGGGAGTCATGCTGGTGGGAACTTCGTTCAGGGTAAGGAAAATGGCTTCCTGATCCCGTCATCGCTGACCGTTGATGCGGATATCCTTGATGTTCAGCTGAAGCGACACGTTTCCGTTCCAGTCGTTTTCCTCAATGTGGTAGCAGATATCGAAGGGGACTCCTTTTTCGATGACCGGCAGGAAATCCCCCTGCTGAAAAGCGATGGCCGGGTAAAAGAAGCTTCGGATCTCGGGATGTGCAACGGTCATTTTGATATGGTTCTTACCTACGATCCGTGCATAGCCGGTATCGGCGAGTCCGTTGGTCAGAAACACCGGTTTCATGTTGCCCGGTCCAAAAGGGGCGAACTGGCTCAGGATCCTGTAGAACTTCGGGTGGATATCGTTGAGATTGATCTTAAGGTCGATCTCGATTTCAGGCATTAGCATTTCTTCCGTGATATGGGTGCTGACGTAGTCTTCGAATTTATCGATGAAAGCGTTCAGGTTTTCGGGCTTCAGTGATAACCCGGCGGCATATTTATGGCCGCCGAAATGCTCCAGCAGATCGCTGCAGGCGTCGACGGCGTCATAGATGTCAAAGTCTTTGATAGAACGTGCCGAACCGGTGATCAGTCCATTGGCTTTGGTCAGCACGATGGTGGGGCGGTAGTAGGTGTCGGTGAGCCGCGAGGCGACGATGCCCACCACTCCCTGGTGCCATTCAGGATTATAGACCACGGTGGTCTTTTTATTTTTCAGCATGTCATCCGCAGCGATGATCTCGAGGGCATGCTGGGTGGCCTGCAGGTCAAGATTTCTCCGCTCTGTGTTGAATTCGTTGATCTGCCCGGCCAGCTGGCTGGCTTTCATTTCGTCATCCGAGACCAGGAGGTCGACCGAGTTGCGACCGCTTTCAATCCTGCCAGCTGCATTGATGCGGGGGCCGATGAGGAACACAAGGTCACTGATGGAAAGCTCTTTGGTAAAAATGAAATTGGATGGATTATCCTCATCCACCACCTTACGGGTGACATTGCAATGTTTCAGGATGGCTTCGAAAGCAGGACGCGGATCTGAATTGATCAGCTTCAGACCATAATAGGCCAGTATCCGGTTCTCTCCCGTGATGGGAACAATATCCGCTGCAATGCTGACCACCACCAGGTCAAGGTATTTCTCCAGCTGATTGAACGGCAATCCGTGGCGAAGGCAATAGGCCTGAACCAGCTTAAAGGCAACACCGCAACCCGACAGTTCCTTATACGGGTATGGGCAATCATCCCGCTTTGGATCGAGTACTGCTACGGCTGGCGGCAACGTGTCATCCGGACGGTGATGATCCCCAATGATGAAATCAATGTCCTTTTCCCTGGCATACATGATCTTGTCGGTAGCCTTAATGCCGCAATCAAGGGCAATCACCAGACTGAAACCTTCATCCGCAGCATAGTCGATGCCCCGTGTGGATATACCGTAGCCTTCCGAATAACGGTCAGGAATGTAATAATCGATCTTGTCTGAAAACTGTCTGAGAAAAGTGTAAACCAGTGCCACCGCTGTCGTGCCATCCACGTCATAATCACCGTATATCAGTATCTTCTCTCCCTTTTGCAATGCCTGACCGATCCTTTCCACGGCCCTGTCCATGTCCTTCATCAGGTAAGGATCATGCAGCCTGCTCAATTCGGGGCGAAAGAACTCACGGGCGTCTTCGTACGTATAAATACCCCGCTGAACCAGCAGCATGGCAATGCTATGGTCGACATTCAATGCCTGGGCAAGATTGTTAACAACCTCAAAATCAGCAGCTTTATTAAGAACCCAGCGTTTTTTCATGGAAGGCTTTCCCCATGTAAAATTAGCTCAATTTTATCAACTTATTAAGAAATAATTTTAATAAAAACATACCTATCTGAATGACATCATCAGGACAGGCTTTTTATTTAATACGTTTCGAAGGAATTTGTTACCCTGTTGTCCGGATTTTTTTTAACTTTCCGGTACGTTTGAAAACCAAATGACCTCCTCCATTAAACATATCTTTCTCGCATGGACGTCCGATATCCGTTTCTGGATCATCGTTTTTTTCCTTATGAGGATGTACGGTATCACCTTGCCGCCCGCGGAGGTAGGCCATGCGTGGAGGCAGGTGACGGTGAACATGGTCGCACGCAATTTCTATGAAACCAGCCCCGATATCTTTTTACCACGTGTTGACTTTGCCGGTGAAAAGACCGGGATCACCGGCATGGAGTTCCCGCTGCTCAATTACCTGATCTACCTGGTATCCCTGCTGGCAGGTTTCGACCACTGGTACGGCCGCCTGATCAACCTGGCGGTCACGTCCATCGGTCTGTATTTCTTTTACCTGCTGTTACGCAAATTCCTTGAAGAAAAGACCGCCTTCTACGCCACCCTGATTCTGCTGAGCTCTATATGGTTCAATTATGCCCGGAAGATCATGCCCGATACCTTCAGCATGGCGCTGGTGCTGGCGGGATTATGGGCTGGTGTGCACTACCTGGAGAAGGGAAGATGGCCTTGGCTGCTAATGTCGGGAATCCTGCTCAGCCTGGGGGTGCTGTCAAAGCTTCCTTCTCTTTGCATGGTGCCGGTACTGGCCTTCCCTCTTCTTGACAGGAGCTATCCCACGCAACGAAAGTGGAGACTGCTGGCCGTAGGTGCGCTGGCGGCAGTTCCGGTTGCCGTCTGGTACTTTTACTGGGTTCCCTGCCTGGTACGGGAGTACGGATTCTGGCATTTCTACATGGGGAACTCTTTCCGGCAGGGATGGCATGAGATCTTCGGACATCTGCCGGATACGGCCAAGAACTTCTATTTCTCGGCACTGTATTCCTTTACCGGATTTGCCGTTTTCCTGGCGGGGATCGCCCTGGCGTTTCTGAAAAAAGAGAAAAGGATTACCCTGCCATTTCTGCTGCTGACTGCGGTTTTCATTATATTCATCATCAAGGCCGGATATAATTTCCCTCATCACAATTATTACATCATACCCTACGTGCCGGTCATGGCCATGGCCGCCGGTTATCTGGTCAGCCGTATCCGCATCCGGTGGGTACGACTCGGATTGATGTTCATCCTGATGGCGGAAGGGATCATCAATCAGCAGCACGATTTCAGGATAAAACCCGAAAACCGTTACTTACTGGATCTGGAGGCAAAAGCAGATCAGGTGAGCCAGAGGGATGACCTGATCGTGATCAATGGCGGCATCAGCCCGGTGGATATCTATTTCACCCACCGCAGGGGCTGGACGTGTCAGAATGAAGACCTTTTGAGCGGAACGGCCCTTGAGGATGCGATCGCCAGGGGATGCAGGTACTTATTTCTGAACAAGAACAGGATCACCGGCAGCATTACAGAATTACCCTACAGGATTGTCTTTGACGATAAGGATCTGCGCGTTTATGATCTGAGGGTTCAGGAACGCTAGAACGTCGACCGCATGGCATTGACGGGATTGAGGCGGGCCGCGTTGAAGGCGGGTATAAATCCGAATATCAGCCCGATACCTCCCGACACTAGCAGTGCGATCAAAATATTGCCGGAGGTCAGGTACAACTGCATCCCGATGGGTTTTTCCGCGATCAGGGTACCGATGAATACCAGAAAGAGTCCCACAACACCCCCGAACAGGGATAGGAACACCGATTCGAAGATGAACTGCAGAAGGATGAAGTAATTTTTTGCTCCCAGCGCTTTCTGGATGCCGATCTGGCGGGTCCGTTCCTTGACCGAAACGAACATGATATTGGCGATGCCGAAACCTCCTACCAGCAGGGCAAATCCCCCGATGATCCAACCTACAATGCTGATGACACCAAAGATCTTGTCGATGAAGGAGGTCAGCATGCTGATCTCGCCGATCTCGAAGTTATCCTCTGCAGCAGGCTTTAATTTGCGAATGGAACGCATCACACCGGTCAGCTCATCCTTCATTTCCTCAACCGATACATTCGGCTTTGCCTTGACCATGATGGTCATACCTATTTCATTGAGATTCACATAATTCCTTGCAAAATTGATCGGTAGCAGGATCTGGGTGTCATGGCTGTTCCCAAAGTTATCCTTCCCTTCTTTCTTGATCACTCCGATCACCTGCACCTTGCTGCCCAGTACCTTGATCTCCTTGCCGACCGGATCAAGGCTTTCAAAGAGATTTTCAGCGATCTCGCTACCGATGACGGTGACCGGTTTTCCGCCGGCTGATTCGATAGGACTGAAATACCTGCCATCGGCAATATCAAACGAAATGACCTTGTCATAATCCTGTGAAACGGCATGGACGGTAGCATTCTCCACATAATTGCCCTGGTATTTGATGGTCCTTCCAAGGGCAAAATCGATCGCAGAGGCTTCTGCTCCCTGAGTTCTCCGTTGTATCTCCCTGAGTTCACTGATGGCAGGTTCGGGACGGTTCCAGTATTTCCACCAGGGGAGGTTCGCATCTCCGATCAGCGGCCATTTGGTGACGAACAAAATATTGTTGCCAAGAGATGACAGGTTGCTCTTAATGGCCATCTCCATGGAATCGAATACGGTAAAGACAGAAATGATCGAAAAAATGCCAATGGTGATGCCCGACAGCGAAAGAACCGTCCTCACCTTGTTCGTCGTGATCGCATTGAGTGCGAACGAAAAACTTTCGATCAGCAGTTTGATAAAAAACATCTGGATTTCGGAATTGCCGCGTAAAGGTACAATTAAAATGAAATTTTAACGGGAATTTCATTGTTTTATGCCCTGATTTTTAATAACATTGCAAACTTTTTCAGAATCAGGTGACTGGGAATTGCTCCGGGCGGGATTTCCGGTGGCCGATCTTTCTTTTTTCATCACTTCATGGAAGACATCAAAAAGATAAAAACAGCCCTTATATCCGTTTATTCAAAGGATAAACTGGAAAAGATCGTGCGGGCACTTGACGGGAACGGTGTGGAGATCTATTCCACGGGGGGAACGTATGAGTTCATTCACAAACTCGGCATCAGGGCTCAGACTGTTGAATCGCTCACTTCTTATCCCAGCATTCTTGGAGGAAGGGTCAAAACGCTTCACCCCAAGGTGTTCGGTGGCATCCTGGGGAGAATGGATCAGCATGAGGACCGCATGCAGATGGATTTTTACCAGATACCCGCCTTTGACCTGGTGGTGGTCGACCTGTATCCCTTTGAAGAGACGGTCCGTACGACCCGGAATGAGGAGGAGATCATTGAGAAGATCGACATTGGAGGTATTGCCCTGATACGGGCCGCCGCCAAGAATTACCATGACGTTGTGGTGGTTTCTTCCGTTGACCTGTATGATCCGTTCCTTGAAAAGTATGTCAGTGGCAATGGCTGCCTGTCGCTTTCCGACCGGAAATGGCTGGCCAGGGAAGCATTCAATATAAGCTCCCATTACGACTCAATGATCTACAGCTGGTTCCTGAAGGAAGAGCGAGGATCTTTCAAGAAAAGCATCCTTCAGGCACATACGCTCCGTTATGGAGAGAATCCGCACCAGGATGGTTATTTTTACGGCAATCCGGATGACGTTTTCTCGCAGTTGCATGGAAAAGTGATCTCTTACAACAATTTAGGTGATCTGGATACTGCCGTGAACCTTATCGGAGAATTTGAGGAGCCCACTTTTGCCATCATCAAGCACAACAATGCCTGCGGCCTGGCCAGCCGTTCACAGCTCGCGGAGGCCTGGAAAGACGCGCTGGCTGCCGATCCGGTTTCAGCCTTTGGCGGCGTACTGGTCACCAACAGGCCGGTGGACCTTGCCTGCGCACAGGAAATCAATGCACTTTTCTTCGAGATCCTCCTGGCGCCGGATATTGAAAAAGAAGCACTGGAAGTGCTGCAGGCAAAGAAAAATAGAATACTTTTGCGGCAAAAGCAGGTCGTTCTGCCTGATCGGACTTTCCGGTCCGCATTGAACGGGGTCATCGAGCAATCGAAAGATCTGAAGACAGAAACGGTAACGGATTTAAAACCAGTCACCCGCACCTTACCTACCGGGCAGGAGCTGGAGGATCTGGTATTTGCCAATAAGATCGTCAAACATTCCCGATCGAATGCAATCGTACTGGCAAAAAACAAACAGTTACTGGGCAGCGGTGTTGGACAGACATCACGTGTGGATGCTTTGAAACAAGCCATCGCCAAGGCCATCGCCTTCGGCTTTGACCTTCATGGAGCTGTGATGGCGTCGGACGCGTTCTTCCCGTTTGCCGACTCTGTCGAAATAGCCCACAAGGCGGGTATCACGGCCATCGTGCAGCCCGGCGGATCGGTCAGGGATCAGGATTCAGTGGATTACTGCAATGCACATGAACTTTCAATGGTGTTCACGGGAATACGACATTTCAAACATTAAAATAACGGGGCTTTCTTATGGGACTTTTATCATTTTTAACAAAAGAGATTGCGATCGACCTGGGTACGGCCAATACGATCATCATTTACAATGACAAGGTGGTGGTAGATGAACCTTCCATCGTCGCACTGGAAAGAAGCACGAACAAGATCCTTGCTGTGGGTAAGAAGGCTATGATGATGCACGGCAAGACCCATGAGAATATCAGGACGATCCGTCCGCTCCGCGACGGTGTGATCGCTGACTTCCAGGTGGCAGAATACATGATCCGAGAGCTGATCAAGATGATCGGCTTTAAAAATTCGCTCTTCCCCCCTGCTCTTAAAATGGTCATCTGTATTCCTTCGGGGATCACCGAAGTGGAAGAAAGGGCGGTGAAAGACTCTGCCGAGCAGGCCGGCGCCAAGGAGGTCAGGCTGATCCACGAGCCCATGGCAGCCGCTATCGGAATCGGGATCGACGTGCTGGAGCCCACAGGGAACATGGTCATCGACATCGGGGGAGGAACCACCGAAATCGCCGTCATCGCACTGGGAGGCATCGTGAACAACAAATCCATCCGCATTGCCGGTGACGACATGAATGCCGACATCGAAGAATACATGCGGAAACAGCATAATATCAACATCGGTGAGCGCACCGCCGAACGCATCAAGATCGAAGTGGGAGCTGCCATGACGGAAATCGATAACCCACCCGATGACTTTGCCGTTCACGGACGTGACATGCTCTCCGGCATCCCCAAGGAGATCACGGTCAACTATTCCGAAATTGCACATGCTCTCGACAAATCTATCTCCAAGATCGAGGCAGCTGTCCTGAACGGCCTTGAAATGACACCTCCTGAACTGTCGGCCGATATCTACCGGACAGGCATCTACCTGGCTGGTGGCGGATCCTTGCTCAGAGGACTGGATAAACGCATTCAGCAAAAGACCAAACTTCCGGTCCATGTTGCCGACGACCCGCTCCGGGCCGTGGCCAGAGGAACCGGTATCGCCCTGAAGAACTTTAACAAGTTCCCGTTCCTCATCAAGTAGTTCCTTGCATGCGAAACCTGCTGACATTCCTCATACGTCATCATTTTGTCATTCTTTTCCTGATGCTGGAAATCATATCGGTTATCATGATTTCCAATCACTCTAATTACCAGCGCACAGCCATCGTCAATTCCACCAACCAGTTTACCGGATCGATCAACCGCACGTTCCATTCCATCAGGGATTATTTCGGACTCAGAAGGGTAAACCAGAAGCTGACAGAGGAAAATGCGATCCTGCGCTCGGCCCTCAGCGATTCGCTGACGGTTGGTGAAATACGGGAAATGACAGTCAGGGACACCACCTACGGGCAGGTCTATCAGTACATTCCCGCCAGGGTGGTAGGCAATACCGTGAACCGAAGCAATAACTTTATCATGCTGAACCAGGGCATCCTGCAGGGTATCCGGAAAGACATGGCCGTCATCGCTCCCGACGGGATCGTTGGGATCGTCAAGGAAGTGTCACGGAATTTCTGTACCGTCCTGCCCGTTCTGCATAGTCAATCGAAGATCAGCGCCAAGCTGAAAACCTCAAACCAGCTGGGCACCGTGCTGTGGGACGGGCTGAACTACCGGCACGGCACACTGGCCGATGTGCCGACCCATGCGGTGGTGGCCATAGGTGACACCGTGATCACCAGCGGTATGTCGCAGATATTCCCGGAAGGGATCATGATTGGTACGGTGCGTCATATCGATATGGACGAGGGTGATAATTTCTATACGCTGTCACTTGATTTTTCAGTGGATTATAACAGCCTCAGCCAGGTATATATCGTCAGGAATTTTCATTTTGAAGAAATGGAAAGACTCCGGGTTTCAACAGGAATGGAACAGGTACAATGATGGTCAGGAATGTCATACGGTTCATTGTGTTGGTTGTGCTTCAGATTTTCATTCTGAACAACATCAATTTCAGGGGATACCTGGATCCCTATCTCTACGTCCTTTTCATCCTTTTGCTTCCTTTTAACACTCCCAGGTGGCTCCTGCTGACATCTGCCTTTGCGATCGGTTTTTTTGTCGATCTTTTCTCCCATTCACTGGGTATGAATGCCGCTGCATCAGTTTTTATGGCATTTCTAAGGCCGACGGTGCTACAGCTCCTGTCGCCCGGCCGGGAATATGATCCGGCTATGCCGCCGGGCATCAGCGGATTTGGATTCAGGTGGTTCCTTTCCTATACGCTGATACTGGTCTTTCTCCACCATTTTCTCCTGTTCATGCTGGAGGCCTTCGGATTCCACGATTTTCCCGCGACGCTGTACCGTATCCTGATCAACACGGTCTTTACGACGCTTCTTGTGCTGCTCAGCCAGTTCCTCTTTATGAAAAGAAGGTGATCCACCTCATTTCACCACTTTCTCCCATCCCATCGTTTTCATGTTCCGGTAGATGAGCAGGCCGCAGAGGAATGCCCCGACGGCATAAAGAGAGGCTGAGAGATAAGCCCTGAAGATGAGCTGACCGATCCCGAAAAGGATGAAAAGGACCAGGCCGCATCCTGCGAACCAGTTTAAGAACAATTTTGTGAATCCCGAATCACTTTTCACATCCGGCAATTCACGGGCGACCTTTCGCCATCCTGCCCCGCCGGGATGAACACGGCGGTAAAATGCTTTCAGCTGCCCGGAGGAGGTTGGCCGCGTCAGGAAGGTTACCGCCACCCAGACGATGGTCGACCAAAGGACAATGATCATAAGGGAAAGCTCGTAATCCACCCCCCTGGCTTTAAGGAAGGGGTAGATGGCATAGGGTGCCAGCATGGCGGCGATCTCCGACCAGGCATTGATGCGCCACCAGAACCACCGCAGGATCAGCACCAGGCCGATGCCACCGCTGCAGGCCAGGATGAACCGCCATGCATCGCTGATCTGTGTGAACTGTGTAGTGATCAGCAGTGACAGCAGGATCAGCACGAACGTGGTGATGCGCGATACCCTGACGTAATATTTCTCTGTTGCGCCTGGTTTTATGTAGGGACGGAACAGGTCGTTGACGATATAAGAGGTTCCCCAAACCGTCTGGGAAGCCAGTGTTGACATGTAAGCAGCCAGGAAGGCAGCCATGAGTAGTCCCTGAAGCCCTGCAGGCAGCAGGTCCCTGATCACCATGACGTACGTGGCACCCTTGTCGGCCTCATCCGGATAAAGCACCAGGGCTACAAGACCGACGATGATCCATGGCCAGGGGCGCAGTGCAAAATGGGCGATCTGGAACCACAGCGTAGCCATCAGGGAATGCTTCTCGTTCCTTGCCGACATCATGCGCTGCGCCACATACCCTCCTCCACCCGGCTCTGCACCCGGATACCAGCTGGCCCACCACTGAACCCCAAGGTAGGCGATGAACGCCACGGCGCCCATCTTCAGAGCCCCGCCGGCCGTTATTCCACCCTCCGGATGCCGCTCCAGCGCCGGGGTGAACCTGAACACCCAGTCGGGCAACTGTTCCTTCAACCCTTCTATACCGCCAATCTGGGGAGCCTTAATGGCATAAACCGCCAGTACAATGCATCCCGACATCGCCATCACAAACTGGAACGAATCGGTAAACGAAACACCCCACAAACCGGAGATGGAAGAGTAAACCCCCACAAAAAGCATGATACACCCCACCGCCAGCAGATGGGATGACAGGGTGATCCCAAGCACCGAAACCTCTCTGATCCCAAAGAACAGCAAATCAGGAAACATGACCTGCAGGATCTTTACCATGGCCAGGTTGACCCATGCGATGACGATCATATTCATAAAAATCCCGATATATACTGCCCTGAATCCTCGTAAAAAATCCGCAATCCTTCCTGAATACCGGATGGATACAAATTCACAGTCCGTCAGGATCCCTGCCCGCCTCCAAAGCCGGGCAAAAAAGAACACCGTCAGCATCCCGCCCAGCAGCATGTTCCACCAGAGCCAGTTACCGGCAATACCGTTCTGCGCCACCAGCTCGGTGACAGCCAGCGGAGTATCGGCGGCAAAGGTGGTGGCCACCATGCTCGTGCCTGCAATGTACCAGGGAAGGTTCCTGCCCGTCAGGAAAAAATCGCTGGTGCTTCTGCCTGCCCGTTTCGACATGTAAATGCCGATAGAAATACTGATCAGGAAATAGATCCCGATAATCATCCAGTCAATGCCCGATAAAAACATGATGAATGCCCTCCCCTGATTATTTTTCGCTAATTAAGGTAATTTCTCTGAAATTATTCCTATACTTTTGCACAACATTTAACTTTACTTATTGACATATGAAAAATCTGCTATTTGGATCACTTGTGCTTCTTCTTATTTCAGCCTGCAATGCTCCGGCTCCGGATGGGTACACCCTCAGGGGAACCATCAGCGGACTTCCGTCAGATAGGGTACTTTTGCAGATCCGGAAAGGCGGGGCATGGATCACCGTGGATTCGGTGATGGCTGCAGGGGGAACGTTCGAAATGACCGGCCAGGTTGATGTTCCTGCCATGATGTATCTCCGGTTCAGGGGAGTGTCGGGCAGCGTGCCAGTTTTCATGGAAAATGCTTCCATCACGATGACAGGATCCACCGACAGCCTTGACCAGATCCGTATCTCAGGATCGGTTAGCCATGATGAATACACTGCCTACATGGCTGCGAAAGAAGCCCTCTACCAGCAGTACGAGGACCTTTCGGAGCAGTACCGGCTGGCAGACTCCTCAGGGAATGCCGAACAGATGAAGGCCATAGAAGAGAAATACAAACTTCTTGACCAAAAAGACAAGCAGGATATGATGCAGTTTATCAGTGAGCATCCGGCCTCTTATGTGGCTGCCTATCTTGCAAGGTCAAATTCCTATATGTTTGAGCTGGAGGACCTTGAAAAAATAACAGCCTCACTGTCGCCTGCCCTCGATTCTTCACAATACGTAAAGGATCTGAAAGAGAGAGTGACCATACTGAGAAAAGTAGCGATCGGGCAGCCTGCCATGGATTTTACCATGGCGGATTCTGCCGGTAATCCGGTATCGCTGTCTTCCTTCAGGGGCAAATATCTGCTGGTCGATTTCTGGGCCTCCTGGTGCCAGCCCTGCAGGCTTGAAAATCCAAATCTGGTGGCCTGTTACAGGGATTTCAATGCACTGGGATTTGAGATTCTGGGAGTCTCTCTCGACCGGAACAGGGAAGACTGGCTTCGGGCGATCGGCGAGGACACCCTGACCTGGAACCATGTTTCTGACCTTAAATTCTGGGACAATGCTGCCGGTAAGATTTATGGCATCAATGCCATCCCCGCTAACATCCTGCTGGATCCCGGACAGGTCATCATTGCCAGAAATCTTCGCGGAGAAGAGCTTCGGGTCAGACTGGAAAATATATTCTCGGAATAAACCTCGCAAATCCCAAATCCCAGGCACCAAATTCCAAACAAATTCCAAATCCCAGGGTCCAAAGCCTTGACAATGCGTTGGAATTTGAATCTTGAGATTTGTTTGGAATTTGGATGTTGGGATTTGGAATTTTATCTGTTTCAGCCCTTCAGTGTCATTTCACGTACAAGGTGCTTTGCTCCGGCATATTTGTCGATGATGAACAGCACGTAGCGGATATCCACACTGATGGTGCGCTGCAGGGCGGGCTCAAATGCAATATCGCCACTCATGGCTTCCCAGTTGCCGTCGAAGGCAATCCCGATCAGTTCTCCGTCACCGTTAATGACCGGGCTTCCCGAATTACCACCTGTGATGTCGGTATTGGTCAGGAAGCACACGTACATCTCACCCTTCTCACCATAAATGCCAAAATCCTTTTTACTGTACAGTTCTTTGAGCTTGTCTGGCACAATGAACTCCTCATTGGACGGATCCTCCTTTTCCATCACGCCGTCCAGTGTGGTAAAATAATCGTAATGCACCGCATCGGCAGGAAAATAATCCAGCACCTGTCCATAGGTCAGCCGCATGGTGCTGTTGGCGTCGGGGTAGAACACCTTGCCGGGTGACATTTCACGCAATCCGGCAATATAAAGCCGTTTGGCCTGGTCGATCTTCGATCCCACCTCGCCGGATAATCCGTTCAGTATCATAAAACCCTGGTAAATGGATGAAGTTACCTGGTACATCAGGTCCTTCTGGAACTTCTTCTGGTTCGGTTTGGCCAGAAAAGCCTCATAACTGGCTTTTGTCGCAAACAGGGAAGTGGCGAAGGCATCCCTGGCAAAGGCATCAAAATCATTATTGTATTTGGGTGTGATGAGGCTGGCGAAAATCCCGGGCATCAGGTCGGAGGGAACATTGTCATAGATCAGTTTCAGTGCGGCCGCATAGATCCTTTGTTCGGTGGCGGCATCATAATCCCTGAAATGCTCTTCAGAACGTGCATAATAAGGATCCAGCTCCTGCTGGGCAAGATCTTTACGGGATAGGAGTCCTTCCAGCCCCATATTCTGTATGGGAAAGATCATGGCTGATGACACGAACAGGGGCATCTGGAAATACCAGACCGTTTTCTGGATCTGTTTTTCCTTCAGGTATCCATAGCCTTCTTTGAAATCACTGATCACCTTTCCGTATTTCTCCGTCCTGGATGGATCTGCATTCACCCATTGCCCGAACTGGTCTTCCAGTGCCTTTTTCTCATCCATGACCCTCAGGCGTTTCAATCCACGGGATTCACCGATCTTGTTTTTCCAGAAATTGGCAATGTTGGCATACTTGGATGCATACTGTATATTGACGGTCTTGCTGGCATCCATCTGTTCTTTCATCAGGGGCAGGATGACATTGCCGATATGGATGATCGCCGGATTCTGATCTTCCAGGGTCAGTTGTATCCCGTAGGACGTCCGGTAGCGGTCAGTCTGTCCGGGATAACCCCAGATCATGGCAAAGTCATTTTCCTTATAGCCCTTGATGGATACGGGTAAATGATAGGGTGCCTTATAAGGGATGTTTTCTTTGGCAAAGGGTGCCGGATTGCCATCGGGACCCGTATAGACACGGAACATGCTGAAGTCGCCCGTATGCCTGGGCCACATCCAGTTATCGGTATCCCCTCCGAATTTTCCTATCGAAGATGGCGGTGCACCCACCAGGCGCACATCCAGGTAGGTCAGGTAAACGAAGAGGTAATACTCGTTCCCCTCAAAAAACTCGGTGACCTCCACATCGTATTTCCCGTCCTCGCCAGCTTCTTCCTCCAGTTTCTGGCTTGCCTCATCAATGGCTTTCCGGCGGTCATCTTCCGTCATTTCATCGTTGACCCCTGCCAGTACTTTGGCGGTCACATCCTCCATGCGGACGAAGAAAGTAGCTGTCAGGCCCTCATTGGGCAGTTCTTCTTCCCGCGTCATAGCCCAGAAGCCATCGGTGAGATAATCGTGGTCGATGGAACTGTGCGATTGGATCGCATCATAACCGCAGTGATGGTTGGTCAGCAGCAAGCCTTCCGGCGATACCACCTCAGCGGTGCAGAAGCCTCCCAGGTTCACGATCGCATCCTTCATACTGGAATGATTGATGCTGTAGATCTCCTCCGCAGTAAGTTTCAGCCCCAGGTTCTGCATATCGGCGTAGTTCAGCCGTTCGACAAAGATGGGCAGCCACATTCCTTCATCCGGTGGAACACCGGCAATCATACTTCTACCAACTGCAAGGATCATCAAGAAAACAAAAATGAATTTTTTCATAAAATAAACATTATTAAATTGTTAAACTGTCAAATTGTCAAATTGTCACCCCTACCCGAATGGGGAGGGGGCAGGGGGAGGTGCAATCAATTACTCAAGCCCCGCAACCGCCTTCCCCTGGTTGAACACGATATCAACAGGGATGCTGGAGCCGTTCAGCCGGTCGAGATCTGCCTGCAGCCCGGGCATGATCACTCCCTTTTCTGCGATCCATTGCCTGGCAAGGTCGTAGTTGCCATCGCCCTGCACATGCATGATGTCCTGGACGGAAGAGATCATGGCTGCCTTCATCTTTTCAAAATCCACCGTATAGTATCCCTGATCGCTTCTTGTGAACACACCTTTTTCCTCAAAATAATTGAAGCGCATCATGTTGGCCTTTCCGTGCGCGCTGGCCGCCCCAAAACGTGAAGACCTGAAAATGCCTGCAAAGAAGGTGATGTAATTTTCCTTCAGTGCATCTTCCGTGATCTCTCCCATCTCGTATAATTTGGTCACCAGGTACAGGCCCATGATATCCGCCTTCCCCTCTTCCAGTGCCGAATACTGTTCTTTCAGGGCGCTTCTGACCGTTCCCTTCCCGTTGATGGTATTCTTGATCCCAAGACCGTGGGCCACTTCATGGAACATCGTATTGCTGAAAAAGGCATCGAAGGTCACGTATTTCTGCTGTTCCGGGTCAATGATCATCTGTGCAATCGGAACCAGGATCTTGTCGAATTTGGCGCGCATGGCATTTTTCAGTTGCAGCTTGCGGCTGCCTGCCTGAAGCTGTACCTGCTCATCGTTGGGCAGGTTGATGGCGATGGTCTTGCTGCCGGAATTACAGTCGCCCGCGTAGAAAATGACATCATAGGCATTCAGGTCGGCATCGGTTCCGGGGGTATCCTGTTTGTATGCATCTTCTACCGGCAATCCTTTCTGCAGGCCGGGCAGCATGGCAGCATACCTGGCCAGCCGCTGGCTCCACTCGTTATCCCGGATCAGGATGAACGATTCATAGGCTGCCTTGTATCCGAACAATCCGTCCTCATAATTTTCGATCGGGCCAACTACAAAATCAATGTTGGAGTTTTTCATCTCCAGCCACCTGAAATCACTCTGCTGATAGTCGTCGGTCAGCAGCGCCTTTGCACGGTGGCTGAGGTAATTTCTCAGACCTTCATCCTCGGCAAGGGCGGCGGCACGTTCAAGAAGGTCAGCAGCCTGAGTGATCTTCTCCGCATAGGCTTCATGATACCAGACACTGCGGAGCGTCCCGTCCTCATTCCTGCGGATCAGGGTATACAGACTGGTCTTTGTGGAATCATTGAATGCCTCAAACTCTTCCTTGGTCATATCCAGCGGGTAAAAGTTGGCGCCTGCCGGTTTTTCACCGACTCCCTCAATGAAGGAGCGGTTGTCGTCGAGGCGGTCCCAGGGACCATAATTGATCTCTGCAAATGTACGCGTGTTTTGATCCGGAATCTTACCCAGAAAAGCTTCCCTGTTTCCCAGGGTTTGCTGCCAGTAAAGTTCGTCCATGATCTGAGCCACGTCGAACAGCAATGGGAGGATCTGTTTTTCCTTATCACTCAGGTGACTGATATCCGCTTTCAGGTCAACGGGGGCATAGATGGCCAGGCGTGCATCTACCCGGGCCTGTGAAGAGGGTTGATAGGTTTCAAGCTGCGGAAGGATACCGGGATGACTTTTTTCCTTCTGGTCTTCTGTCATAACAGGTTTTGTTGTGCAGGCTGCAAGGAACAAAATTACCATGGATGTACCTGCAAAAATGAGTCTTTTCATAATAACTATGATTTTGTAGGATATGAAGGTTGTAAACGGGCAAAATTAGTCAATCTTCCCATAATTCAAAGCAGGATACGTATCTTTGTCCCTCAATTTCAATGAATTTATGGAAGGTACCAGAGAGATACGGGTACGGTTTGCGCCAAGTCCGACCGGACCGTTACATATTGGGGGTGTTCGGACTGCATTGTACAATTACCTGTTTGCCAGGAAACATCAGGGCAGGTTCATTCTTCGCATTGAGGATACGGACCAGGGGCGGTTTGTGCCCGGTGCAGAAGATTACATCATCGAGTCATTGCACTGGATCGGGCTGCACTTCGATGAAGGGATCCGTGAAGGCGGGCCGTATGCCCCTTACCGGCAATCCGACCGGCAGGCCATATACCGTGACTATGCCGAGCAGCTTGTCGCCTCAGGGAAAGCTTACCTGGCCTTCGATACACCGGAGGAACTGGAGCAGATGCGCAGGCGGCTGGAAAGCGAAAAAGCCATCAATACCAGTTATGGTTACCTTTCCCGTATGTCGATGACCAATTCACTGACGCTTCCGGCAACGGAGGTCAGGCAGAGAGTGAATGACGGCCAGCCTTATGTCATTCGCTTTATGATCCCTTCCGGCCAGGAGGTGCGCGTATATGACCTGATCCGTGACTGGGTCATCGTACATTCATCCACCCTCGACGACAAGGTCCTGTTCAAGTCCGACGGCATGCCCACGTACCACCTGGCCAACGTGGTGGATGATCACCTGATGAAGGTCACCCATGTGATCCGCGGTGAGGAGTGGTTGCCTTCGCTGCCCCTGCATGCGCTGCTGTACAGGGCGTTCGGATGGAAAGAACCGGAATTTGCCCATCTGCCCTTGCTGCTGAAACCTGACGGCAAAGGCAAGTTATCAAAACGTGACGGCGACAGGCTCGGATTTCCCGTTTTCCCGTTGCAGTGGAAAGACCCGTTCACGGGAGAGGTATCATCCGGCTACCGCGAATCCGGTTATTTCCCCGAAGCCTTTGTGAACATGCTGGCGTTCCTGGGGTGGAATCCGGGGACAGAGCAGGAGCTGTTTTCAATGGATGAGCTCATTGAAGCTTTTTCCATTGAACGGGTTGGCAAATCCGGATCCCGTTTCGATCCCGAAAAAGCGAAATGGTACAACCGGCAGTACCTGCAGCAGAGGCCCGTGGAAGAACTGGTGAATCAGTTCCGCCCTGTGCTGGCAGAAAAAGGCGTTCGGGCTGATGACTCCCGGATCCGCAAAGTAGTGGAAATGGTCAGGGAACGAGTTGATTTCGTTAAAGATATGTGGGATCAGTCGTGGTTCTTTTTCAAAGCCCCGGAAAGCTACGATCAGGAGGTGGTCAGGAAACGCTGGAAGCAAGAAACGCCTGCGATTATGACAGAGGCTGCAACCCTGCTGAAAGACCTTGAACCATTTACGTCGTCAGCCCTTGAAGCAAGGCTGAAAGATTGGATCGAGCAGAAAGGCTACGGCACGGGGCAGGTGATGAATGCATTACGGCTGTGCCTGGTCGGTGCCGGCATCGGGCCGCACCTGACGGAGATTATGGAGACCATCGGGAAAGCTGAAACCGTCAGGAGGATTATTACCGGTGTTGAAGCGCTTTCCGGATCTTAAATCCCAAATCCCAACATACAAATTCCAAACAAATTCCAGGATCCAAATTTCAGAAAATTGTAGGGTCAAAATTCCATACCAGGACAGGAACGATTCACAACAAAGTCTGACTTGGTCCGCTCTTTAGAGTGAGAAGTCAAAAGGCATCACATTACAGATTAATAGCAGGATTAAATAGTTCGGAAATAAATGGATGCTGTGCCATGAAATTCCTTATCTGTAACTGTAAATAAAAAAATAAGAGCCGTCAACAAATCCGGACGGCTCTTTTTATATCTTTTAAGTATATTTTAATTCTTGCAGTTAGATCTGCAACCATCTTTATGTCTAAAAAGTGATGCAAATATACACAATAATAAAATTAATTACCGCTTTTGATAGTTTTTTTAAAATATAACCTTCTTCAAGTAATCAGATTTAATGGCTTCGAAATAATTCCAATTTAACGTTCACTCTTTTTAAGATCTATCCAAAAAGGACTTTGTATCCAAGGTAAAGAACCTCAATATTGTCCAGATCAATCGCTTTGAATTTTTGATTTTGGCTCATTAAAGATTTGGATGTATGCCCTTTCTAGCTGTATATCATTGTTATTTTTACTTTTGAAAAGTGATATGCTCTTTAACTGAAATACTGGTATACTTTTCAATTGAAATTTACATTTGTTCGAAATAATCTGTGATGGTCTAATCTCCCTGGAAATCTGAAATAATATCGTGCTGGAATTAAAGTCTTTTTTGCTTACGGATCAATATGCATCACACCGAAGGCTTACATATTAACAGCATTAACACAACAAAAAGTAACATTAAATTCAATTAAGAAAAGGCATTTGGTGGTCTAAAGAATGGGGAGTACCTAACTAATTCCAAGATTGCAGTGGCCTAATCTCTTATTCTGAAACCTTAGGTATTAATAGGAATACTCGTCTGAATAGCAGTTAAAACCGGCGTGTAAAGATCAATTTCGACCTCAGGTGTTTCTAAAGAAATAATTAAGCTATACCTGACTAATGATTCGACCTTCCCAAGTATTTTCCTTGTTCGATACCACCCGTTTTTAGGATAAACTGCAAGGACATTTCTATTTGCTAAACTTATGCCAGAGGTTGTTAGAAAATCTTTTTTTATAGAACCTTTACTCCTAATTCTTTCTCTTAACGTCCAGTCCTCAGCTGATGTATCGATAGTATCATCATCGGTTTCCTCAGATTCCAAAGAAGCTGCAGATACTCTTCTCCTAAACATCTCTATTGTTTCAGTAGGTTTAATCAACTTGAAATCAAGCCCATGAGAATGATAGCGAAAGTTTGTTGCATATTGACGATTACCTGGATTTGGTTCAATAAAATAGGATAAAGTTACTTTGATGGTGACGTCATTATCTCCAATTCCATCCCTTAATACATCAACTGGCCAAGGAAGCTCATACAGATGGTACTCATTATACTTTACCTTTGAATCTTCTACCCTGAAAGGTTGGATTGTTCTTTGAGCTAACATTGTCAAACAATTATTAGCACTATAGCGTGCTTTTTCTAAATTTGGAACTCCATATCCAACCGAACGCAATATTGATCGTCTGTCAGCTTCCAAGTCAAGATTTTTACCTGTTAACATTTCTTCAGTCCATACTGCAGAATTTACAATCAAAGCTCGAATGGTCTCAGGCCAATAATTTGGATATTCGGTTCTCAGTTCAGCAGCCATTTTTGATGCTAATGCGACCGCCGCACTCGTTTGTCCAAATGTTTGGAAAATATTTAATTGTGAATTCTTATGGGTTGTTAACAATTGCAAACTATCTAAATAACTGACGTCGTTTCCATTGTACCCAAGATTGCCACCTTCCATTACAATATCAGGTTTGTTAGGCCATTTTGTCTCCCAGGTTCCCGAAGTTGAATTGGATGGGGCGAATGCGCCACAATTAGCTAATGGCCTCCATCCAGGCCATTGTTCTTGATTAACATTAATTTTTCTTGTATAACTTCCTACAGTCAAAGCGTTATAAGCCTGAGCTGGATCTTGGATTGATTCATAGAAGTTATTCAATGGGTATTCCTCTGCTCTTTCTATTATAACGTTTCCACCACTTACTAAAATCAATTGCGGATCAGGTGGATTCAACGTATTCCCAAAAGCGATTTTATCTATTGAAGCTGAACTTGATGATGGCCTGCCATGAAAAACAAAATCTTTATTTGTCACTGACAAGCAAAAGACTCGAATATTTTCTGGTCGATCTACAATTGGCTTACTACAAGCTAATTCGTATATGGCACCATAAAGTTTGGGGTTATTGGCTGAATTAGGGTTATAAATTTTAAAAGATTCAAGGCCATATCTAATCTGAATATTTGCAGGATATAAGATTACTTCAGTCAAGTCACCATAAAGAGTCAAACCGGCCATTCCAGTTCCATGCCCACCGCCTCGTTCACCATCAAATTTACCCCAATCAGGATTCAACGAGTACAATCTATTATCAGGAAGTGATGGATTAATCAATGGGTGTTGATTGTTAACACCGCTATCAAGTAAACAAATCAGAACCGAATTATCACTGATTCGATGTTCGATATGACTTAGCAATTCCCTTAGCCAACGATCCCTTTCGTTATAAGTTACATTATCTAATGAAATAACATCAGATAAAACCTGTGGTTTACGTAATTCTGCGAGATTATCCAATAACATTAACGACTGCGATAGTTGAGATGCTGTACCTCTGACCAACCTTACATAATGCTCTGGAAACTCTAATTGTAACTCTCCTAACACAGCTCCTCGGCTGGTAAGATTATTCTCTACAGCATTAATCTTCGCTGTACCTTCATTTGTTTTTCTAAACCATGCTTCCCACCAAGTAACTACGTCATAATCAGGAAAATTTATTTCCGATTCATCTGACCAAAATGCCTGAAGTGCTGCTATTTGAATGTTTTGAATGTTTGATATCAATTGATATGATTTAGGCTTATCTGTAAGATTACCTTCCCTATCTTTTATATTCTCTGTTAAATATTCCTCTGCTTTTTTTATAAAATGGCTTATCCCGCCTTTGGTGAGCATTACAAGAACTTTATATCGAAATTGATTTTCATTTTCAGGATTTTGTTCCTGTTTAATGTTTATGATTTGATATTTAGGCACATCTGTATTTTGGTTCAGTTGCTCAAATTTTAATGGATAGTCCCAATCGGAAACAAATGATACATAAATGGCATCATCCTTGACAATATTTTCAGGAATTTCGCTATCTTCTTCGATTTCAAATTGTTGACGGATTGCTTCAAGTTGCCTTAAAATCCTTCGTCCATGCGCATCTCGATTACGTGATCGAATCGGAAACTCAATTTTCCTTTTGCGATCAATATAGCGATGACCTATGGCATAATCTTCAATTTTATCAATGTGGGGTTTGTTAAAATGGCTGGGCATTTATGATTTACGTTTTTTTAATGCTGAAATCATATCTGATTTTTCAAGGTTTATCAACCTTTTAAGAATCATTTCCTTGATAGTATCTTCACAAGCTCTAACAATATCGGAATAATTTAGGCCTTCCGCTTCTATGGCAAGCTCAGGGTAATTGATTCGTTGAGAAAATTTAAATCCGGCAAGGTTCTTTTTGATCGTATCTATTATTTCATTTTCATTTGGCAGAGGGAAGGTAATAATGTCGTCAAATCTTCTAAAGAGAGCTTTGTCTAAAGATTCCGGCATATTTGTTGCAGCAATAATAACGCTATTGCTTAGATCTTTTTCAATGTTAATTAAGAAGCTGTTTAAGACTCGTTTAATTTCACCAACGTCTTGTCCCTGATTTCTATGTGAGCCGATAGAATCAAATTCATCGAATAAATAAATACCCCTGTGATTGGGCATCGCGTCAAAAATTAATCGTAGCTTAGAAATTGACTCTCCCATAAATTTTGAGATTAATCCATCTAAACGTACTATGAAGACGGGGACTCCTAACTCTCCTGCAAGAGCCTGCGCTGTCATAGTTTTACCGCATCCCGGAGGTCCTTGAAGTAAAAGTTTTCTTCGAGGCATTAAGTTATATTGACGAAGAATCTCCCAATGACGTTGTTCATTCACTAATTTTATCAGGGCTTCCTTAACCTCAGGTGTGAGAATCATATCATTCAGCTTGATCTTTGGCTGAAACACTTCTATTAATTCATGTAACTCACGAGATGGTTGTAAAATCGGGATGGTCTTGTTGCGATCAAGAAAAGCAAGTGAGCGGTTCTTTTTTGCTTTTTCTATTAAGGATTTGAGTTCCTGAGCAAAAATAGTATGTCCATTACGTGCCTCCGAAGCAGCGATCTGCATGGCCGTTGTAAAAAATCGCTCTTCGTCACCTTCACCAAAGGATTTTACCAAGCTTTTTATTTGATCCGCTGCAGCCATTTTTTTTATTTCTAAAGTACAAAATTAGTGACAAATTTCCCTTGTGATGATTAATTAAAATATATTATGAACATGAGGCATTTAATAGCTGTAAGCTAAGTACATGACAAAAATTTACAAACATCTTTAAACTTATCTATATCGTTGGAAAACAGGACACTCGCAAGATAGGTTAATCCGCATTTGAATAAGCTTTTTGCCTTTCTTCCATGCTTTTTGATTTTGATTGGGACGAGCAAGTCCAGAAAGATTCCTGCCAGATACGCCCAGGTAAAAGCAAAAAGAACCAGTGCCAGGAGTTTATTGATACGGTCCAAACCGGTCAAGTGGGTGCCTTCAATGTTAAAACCACTTGTTTTCAGTGCTTTAAATGCAGATTCAGTCTGCCATCGTTCTTTGTATAATGACTGTGATTCATCGGGTTTGTTAAACGAGACAATGATCTGGAGTTCCAGAGCCCCCTGCTTGTTTTTGATTTTTGAGGCGGACAGGTAACAAAGTTGACCATTGACATAGACGATCCCCAGGTAAAATTCATACTGATTGATCTTTAAGTGGTTAAACAGCCAGGATGCTTTTACATGATGTCCATTTCGTGGAATAACAACCCAGAAGTTTTCCCGGATTCGGATATGGTAGGGGATATGTCGGTGGTTGAGGAAGGACAGCCAGTGTTGGCCAACAAACTCCCGGTCAGCCAAAAGGCATTCAATGCTGTCAGCACCAAACAGTCCGATGAACTCTTCCAGGAGTGCGATTCGCTCCCGGGTGGAAGAGTTGCCTCTCTTGGGCATCATCTTATACAGTACCGGAAAGGCCACCCCTTGATAAACTATGGCCAGTACCAGGATATTGATATCGGTTGATCCGAATTTCCAGTTGGTTTGGTCCATGGTCAGACGATACGGTGGCTTGTGCGGTAACAAGGCGAAGATAAACCGGGCAATTAGCCGTGTGTCCAGTATATATTCGGCCATGAACCGCTGGATCATGCGCAGGGAAGAATCCACTTTAGCCGGGCAGTCAAAACCGGTTGCCAGTTTCTCGAAACAGACGGTTTGAACCTTGTAAAGAGCACACATAAATAAGCCAAAGAACTTACTGCGGGCCAAAATCATTTTGTCCCCAAAAATTTGTGTCAATGTTTCGAATAAAATGCTTTTTTTACTCTCAGCCCTGGGGTTCGTGTACCTTGGATTCATACTTGACGGTATTTTGTCTAAGGTACTGAATATCAGGGCTTTATATCATTTTATACCGAAAAGTTATCACCACGTTATTAACATATATTATTGATATTCAGAATATTACGGAATTTTGTCGTGTACTAAGAACTCTCTTATATCATAACAGGTCTTCAGACTTTTTTTTTAAATTGTCTATCAACTCTTTAAACGTATTTTCCTCATTGTTCTCCATTGCATCAAATAAGGTCCTTCTAAATCTACTGATCAAATTTGGTAAAGTACCCCTTAATAAAATCATTGCCTTTTTATTCCCATAACCAGAATGAATAATAGCATTTCTTTGTGCTTGTAGTTCCCATAGAACTCTGGAATAATATTCTTTTTTTTCTCTTAGCTTTCTTTTACCATAAGGATTAGAAAGTAATTTAAACAAACTACATAAAAATGGATTAGTAATTTCCTTTTCGATTTCATTCAAATCAATACCTCGTTGATTTATTAATTGATTTACATATTCCTTATGTCGCTTACTTGTTATGCCAAGGGAATCAGAAGATGAGTTGAATGGGAGAATAGCATTGATAAGATAATTCTTTAACCGGGACTTATCATTAATTTCGTCGGAAAGAATAAGTATGGTTGATACTATATCTATTAGTTGCTTTTCACTTTTTTCGTTAGTTGGGATAAGTACTTCCAAATAATGCCAGTAATCATGCAAACTAAAGCTTGATAAAGCTTGTATATACAAGTATTCATATTTTATTATTTGACTCCTACACTCTTTATTAATATTTTTTAAGATTTTGAAAGGATTTTTTTTCAGCATTTTAATATCGTCTTCACCAATAGTGTGGTTCTTTTCAGATACATCGAAATGAAATCCAATACTTTTAAAATCAGATGTCCATAAATAGTGGTATTTTTCAATATGAGCATTTGATTTGCAGACACTATTTAAAAATTTCAATTCCTTATTAATGATGTCAACAGCCTCCTGTGCTGCTAATTCAGAGCTGTAATAATCAATTTTAACAGAAGCAATTAGCATTGGCATGAAATTAAAAAAGTCTTTAATTATTCCTTTTTCAACGACTTTTTTAATTTCCCTGAGCTTTATATGTTCCGGATGATAAAAAGTGACTCTGTTATATTTAAAGCTGAAATCAGATTTTGCATTTATGTCTACAATCCGAAATAAGAAATAATGTCTTGTACCTTTTTCTTTCAGAATGTTGAAAATACCTTCGAACTGCTGGTCAAATGTTCTTTCCTGAATATATCTTTTTTTAGCTTCATCCAAGTCCTGTCCTTTATATATTTCTATTAACGATTGTGGAAAAGGAAATTTGTGTGTTTCTTCGGACATTATTCTTTGAAATACCTTACCCACATCCTTTTTAGTTCTATTATTAAGTAGAAACTCACTGACTAAAATGAGTGTGTAAAATTTAATATCTTCACAGTATTCCCTAAGCTCATGATCATCATTTATCATTCTTATTACTTCTTTAAGTGCAGAACTAAACATGTTTTGATTGAGCTCTCGTTTTAAGGCTTTCAGTGTTCTTTTAAACTGAGCATTTTCTTCGATCCATTTACTTTTCTTGTGTATGGTTCCTGCTTGTTCATATCCCTTAATCAGATTTTGAAAATTTCTGAATTGTTGATATTTGATTAGATCCTTATTATCCTTCTTCAATAATGGATGAGAAAAATAACGATCTAAATATTTGGGGCAATGTTCCAAATTGCTCTCAATTTGATATGTTATTTTTTCAAAGAGGGATAAATAGTTTTCGATTTCCAGATTATCATAAACACCGATGTTTTCTGTAACAAAATGAAAATAGTCTGCAAAGAAGTTCACCTTCTCTTGAATCAGGTTATCAGGGTGAATTATTTGATGAATAAAAGGCAAAAATTAACCTCCTTTTTCCACTATCTTTATCTCCTCCTCCGTCAACCCATACAACTCGTACACCAGCTGGTCGATTTGCTTGTCGGTGTGATCTATTGTGCGTTTGATTTGCTGGTGATAGATATCGAGATTGGTCTTTGAAAATTCCTCTTGTAAAGAAAGTATCTTCTTAACGAAATGAGTAGTTTGATCATGAACTGCTTTAGGCGGTGATGGAAGAGGAAGCTCTCTTAAATCTTTTAATAGGACTTTTGGAAAAGTCCCTTTAAAAGCATTTGGTGAGGTATGAAGATGATAAAAGGAGATAAGTTTGGAATTAATTATTCCAAGCAAATATTCTAACTCTATCTTATTATCTTTTAATCGAATACCATCAACAGAATTTGAAAACACAAAATCAGAATAAATAATGGTTGCTTGAATTACACCGTTTGTAGTCACTTCTCGTACCACAATTCTTTTCCCATCAAACCAATCTGGGCTTCTGGGTGCAGCAAGCCATTTTCCGTAATTTAAAAATGTTCCATGCCATTTAAGACCATATCTAAAAATCTCTTTGCCGCCAATTAGAGGTCTATGAGTTTGAGATGTTTTAGTTTGGCTGTGAAATACTTTTATTTTATTTTCATTGCCTTTTTGCGGTGGGATCCCTTTACCTTTTTCGTAAACCTTTACACCCCAGACAACTTCAGCAAAATCATCTAATGCTGTTTTAACAGACCGAATCTTGTGGATTATCTGTGAAATACTTGGATTTGTATAAATAGGGAATGAAAAATTCATATTATCAACCTCATATAAATTGACAAAATAAGAGATGTCATCTTTATCCCATCTCTCAACTTTGAATTTTTCATAAAATCCAGCCAGTTTCGAATAAATAAGAATTAGTGTTTCAACAGTTGCGTCTTTAAAGGTCTGCTTTGGGGTAATTACAATGTTTTCAAGTCTAACATTATGATATAAAAATTTGCGAAGTTCAATATCATAAACAGATGCAATCCATGCTGATGGAATAATAAAACCCACGACACCAACTGAACTTGTAAGAATTGAGGCAAGTTCTACAAATAATGTATAAGTATCCAACTGATACTTTGCGACATGGTATTTCTTTCGTAAATAAACATCTTCCGATTCAGAAAGAGACGCACCATACGGCGGATTCCCGATCACCGCATCAAATCCCGCCTTCGCTGAAGCTTCAGCGGGCATGCCTGTCTTCTTATTAAATACCTCCGGAAATCCTGTTTCCCAGTCAAAGGCATTAATCTTCTTTAGCTGTTCCGGAAAAAGCTCCATTTGATTGTCGTAAAAGTCAGTACCTATCAGGGAATTGCCGCATTTGATGTTCTTGTCCAGGTTAGGCAGCACACGCTCGTGAAACATGCTCAGCTGCTGGCTGATCGACGCCTGCGTCTCGCCCTCCATCGCCTTCAGCAACAGGTTCAGCCGCGTCACCTCCACCGCCTGGGAATCGATATCCACACCATAGATGTTATTCAGCAGGATTCGCTTCTTTTCGGCTGTGGTAAGACGCCCATCTGGCGTCAACGGACTATCCTTTTTCTTTGCCGGTGGATGGGCAAGGTAGTATTTAAGATGCCAGTCGAGCAGGAATTGATAGGCTCCGATGAGAAAGGAACCGGAACCGCAGGCCGGATCGCAGATCTTTAGCTGGGCTGCTTCTCCCGGAGTCTTGTTCTCAACCAGTTTACCCACTGTGTTCTCCACAATGTAATCCACAATGTATTTGGGCGTGTAATAAACCCCTCCGGCTTTGCGCACCTCCGGTTTATCCTCAATTTTGGCATAATGCGCCGGCGTCAGCCGGATCGTCTTACCCAGAAACCGTTCGTATACGCTACCGAGAATATCAGCCGGCATCACAGAAAATTCAAACTCGCATTTCGGGTAGTAAAGGTCTTTAACGATGATCTTCAGCACCTTGTTGTCAATGATCAGTCCGGGAGTGATCCTGTCTTCCCTGAAATTGAACAGGCTGGAATCGTACTTCTCATCGGCGGTACGAAACAGTTGACAAAGGTTCTGATACACCTCTCCCTTTTCAGCAGCTCTTTGCAGTTCCCCATAAGGCTCCACTCCCCGGTCTTCACAAATCCTTAAAAAGATAATGCGGTCAATGAGCTTCTGAACAGCATAATTGATCTCATCCTCGTTCAGCGTTTTATTCCGGAGGGCAATGGTCGTTGCCATATACGTCCTCCATTCCTCGATGGATTTCAGGAATTCCTCATCGACCGTGGCGGTGCCTTTCTTTTTGGTGTCGCTCTGAACGAACTTATCAAACCGACCCTTCAGCACACCTTCTTTTGAAAAGATGTCCCAGAAAAAATCAAATTCCTTCAGGTACTGGTCAAATGTAAAATATGCGATCCTTGAAACGGATGCCTTATCGGTTGGTTTGGGTTTGGATGAGCACTCATACACCGAGAACTCCTCAAAGTCGGTAACGATGGCAATGTGCAACCTGGCGCTCCAGCCGTAACGCCTCACCTGATAGGCTGGTGAGACATCAGCCTTCACATCCACCGAAGGCTTTTTGGCATCCACGAAGAATTTACGCTGGCCATACACCGTAAAACAATAATCCGGTGCCGTGGTTGATCTGCCCACTTTGAGCCTGTCTTCATGGATCACCTCCCGGTACGCTTCCGCCAGTCCCTGTTCGTTGTCCATATCCCAGCCCAGTGCCTTGAAGAAAGGGTCGATGTAATCGATTCTGGCCTGGTATTCTTTGTACGCACCCTGTTTGTATTCGTCGATGTGCTCAAGGAAACGCTCGACCAAACGGGCAATTTTTTCACGCGCAGCTTCCTTCAGATCGCTCATTTCATCCTGTTCATTTGTGACCAATAATCTTCAAAGTTAGTCACAATGAGTTAAACAATAAATATGCAGGGTGTCTTTATACGGAATAATATTCCGGAAAGGGTCATAATCCCAAATTCCAACATACAAATTCCAAACAAAATCCAGTAAACAAATCACAAGTACCGGTCTTTGGTTTTGTGATTTGGAACCTGGAATTTGTTTGGAATTTGGTGCCTGGTATTTGGAATTTTAAGTAGCTCCGCTACTTTTTGGGCGGATAGTTCATCATAATATGCTGTACCGCGTAATTGATGTTCTCTTCCCGTTCCTCCGGGGTGGCATTCTCTTCGATGGTCCTTGTCCCGGTGCCCTGCTAGATGATCTTTTCGGTCGCCTTGTCCACCAGGGTTATGAACAGCGTACCTTCAGTATACTTATCGTAATTGATCTGGGTGGTGGAAAAGCCTCCGCCGTAACGCCATCCCCAGGGACCGTAACCAGTGGAAGTGGCCGTTGCAGTCTGGATCTGCTCAGCCTTCAGATGAAGATCGACAATAACATCCGCATTATCGGATTTGGTAAATCCTTTCGCCGCCAGTTCTTTTTCCGTGGCCTGGATGAGCCGGTCGCGGTTGAGCTGATCAATGGCCATCTTCATTGTGTTGTCGCTGAAAGCATACGTCTTGTATTTTCCAAAATCAGCCTGGCTGTCATAATCATAGTTCACCCTCACCGTGACACAGCCCATCAGGGCAATCAATAAAGGAAAGAGCACATACTTTTTCATGGCTATTAAAGTTTGGTTAACAATATGGTATGAATAAACGAGCTTACCCGCGAAATGGGTGATCCCTGCATGAGTTGCCCGACTAGGGCTCGAACCTAGACTTTTCTGATCCAGAGTCAGACGTGTTGCCAATTACACCATCGGGCAAGGAAACAAGGCACAAAGATATCTAATTTTATGAAAATTCATACTGGGAGTTGGTTTTTTTAATATCCAACATACGAACATACGAAGTTGAAGTAGAACTGAAAGGCGAAGTAGAGTTGCGATTAGAAGGCAAAACTCAGCGTTCTTCCTTCTGATAGTAAATCGCCTTCTACTTAACCTTCTACTTCGCCTTTGTATGTTCGTATGTTCTGAGCTAAAAAAAGTTGTGCAATTAGGGTCACATTTAGGATAGTTTCGGGATTAACATAAAAAAAGACGATGACACCAAAATCTACCTCTTACCAGATCGAAAACCGACTTATTGATTTCGTCGTTCACATTCAGGATGTTCTAAGAACTTTTCCGAATACGTATTTTCATTCACAACTGGCGAATCAGCTCAGCAGATCTTCCACATCAACAGCTCTAAATTACGCTGAAGCACAGAGTGCAGAATCATCAAAAGATTTCATTCATAAAATTAAAATTGTCCTGAAAGAACTCAGGGAATGTCATGTTTCCCTGAGAATCCTTGTCCATAATAGAGACCTGGATAATAACGATGTAATACTTGCTCTGGTGGCTGAGAACAGTGAACTGATAGCCATTTTTGTGAAAAGCATCCAGACAGCGGAAAAAAACCTTCGGGCAAAAGAGAGTAATCTGCAATAAATATCCAACATACGAACTGCAATCGAATATCCAACATTCGAACATACGAAGGCGAAGTAGAAGGTTAAGTAGAAGGCGAATTACGATCAGAAGGATGAATTCAGAGTTCTTCCTTTTAATCGCAATTCTACTTCGCCTTTCAGTTCTACTTCAACTTCGTATGTTCGAATGTTGGTTATTCTTTAGAGGATAGCTTGACCCAGGAATCTTTCAACGTAACGGTACGATTAAAAACAAGCTGTGTTGGCTTAGAATCGGGATCCACGCAAAAGTATCCCAGCCTGATGAACTGGAATTTATCAAGGGATTGTGCGGTCTGCAGCGACGGCTCGACAAATCCGTTGATGGTACTCAGCGACTCAGGATTCAGGAATTCCTTATAGTCCCTTTCTTTATGGTTCGATGGGTCTTCGTCGAGGAACAGGCGGTCGTACAGTCGGATCTCGGCCGGTATGGCGTATGGCTCGGGGAGCCAGTGGATGGTGCTTTTCACCTTGCGGTTGCTCTGTTCGCCACCGCTGCGGGTCTCCGGATCGTATGTGCAATGGATTTCAGTGATCTTCCCGGTTGCAGGATCTTTTATGGCCTTTTCGCATTTGATAATATACGCTCCTTTTAACCGCACCTCACTGCCCGGTGACAGACGGAAATATTTGGGCGGAGGCGTTTCCATGAAGTCGTCCTGTTCGATGTAAAGAACACGGGAAAAAGGCACTTTCCTGGTGCCGGCGTTTTCATCTTCCGGATTGTTGACCAGTTCAACATCTTCTGTTTTGTCCTCAGGGTAATTGGTGAGCACCACCCGCAAGGGATTGAGGACCGCCATGACGCGTGGTGCCTTTTTGTTCAGATCCTCGCGGATGCTGTGTTCCAGAAGGGATACGTCAATCGTATTATCCCGTTTGGCCACCCCGATCTTATCGGCGAAATAGCGGATGGATTCCGGTGTATAACCCCGGCGCCGCAGGCCGCAGATGGTCGGCATCCTGGGGTCGTCCCATCCCCTCACGTATCCGCCTTCCACCAGCTCGAGCAGCTTTCGTTTGCTCATGATCGTGTAGCTCAGGTTCAGCCGTGCAAATTCGATCTGCTGGGGCCGGTACTTGGTGGTGATGATCTCATCCAGGAACCAGTCGTAGAGCGGACGGTGCACCTCGAACTCGAGCGTGCAGATCGAATGCGTGATCCCCTCCAGGTAATCCGATTGCCCGTGGGCATAGTCGTACATGGGGTAGATGCACCATTGATCGCCGGTACGGTGGTGGGTGGCGTGAAGGATGCGGTACATCAGCGGGTCGCGCAGCAGCATGTTCGGATGCGCCATGTCGATCTTTGCCCGCAGCACCCTTGTCCCGTCCGGAAATTCACCGGCACGCATCCGCCTGAACAGATCAAGATTCTCCTCCACCGTCCGGTCACGGAAAGGACTGTGTTTCCCCGGCGTCGTCACCGTTCCCCTCTGTTCGCTCACCTCCTCTGCCGACTGATCATCCACATACGCTTTCCCTTCCATGATCATCTTCTCGGCCCACTCATAGAGCTGCTCAAAATAATCGGAAGCATAGAAAAGACGGTCTTCCCAGTCGAATCCCAGCCACCGCACATCCTCCATGATCGAGTTCACATATTCTTCTTCTTCCTTGGTGGGATTCGTGTCGTCGAAGCGCAGGTTGCACTTTCCGTTATATTTCTTCGCCAGGCCAAAATTCAGGCAGATCGACTTGGCATGGCCAATATGAAGGTAGCCATTGGGTTCAGGAGGGAAACGAGTGTGTACCCGTTTTTCATTTTTCCCTTCAAACAGGTCCTTTTCGATGATCTGCTCAATGAAGTTCAGGGAACGGGCCGGCTCGGCACTAGTGCTGGTATCCATGGTCGGAAAATTTAAGGTGCAAAAATAGGAAAAAAGGAGGGTGTATCAAAAGTTGTTTTTTTAAACACAAAGTTCACAAAGTGCTTCACAAAGGAACACCAAGTAATTGATAATCAATGATAATACTTTGTGTACCTTTAAGAAAACCTTTGAGTTCCTTGGTGGTTAAGTACTTTTGATTCAGCCTCCTTTTTTCTATTCCGAAGACTGCTGCAAAAACTTACCGACTAAAATGGCCACAATAACGGTCATATATAATTGTCCGGTGATCCCAATCAGAACGGCCAGTGCTCTTGTTTCAGGGATTTTGGGGACGATATCGCCATAACCGACGGTTGCCATCGTGATAAAACTATAATAAACAAATTCATAGATATGTGGTCCTGTCACGGCCATTTCGGTGTAGGCTCCCGTGTAGATCTTATCCAGGGTGCTGCAGATGACGGCGAAAATGATCCCTGCAATCAAATAGATGCTCACCGAGATCACGATCACATCGAGGTTGACCTTTTGACTTTTAATGATGACCAGAAAAAGCCGGTGAATGATATAAACATAAAAGGCAAGATAAAGGATGCTTATTGTGATGAACAGATGAGTTTCGTCCCTGAAAAAATCACTCAGCCATTGCATTAAGGCTGCGACAAGGGCCAGGGAGAATCCAAAAAGAATCAGCCTTCTCCCTGTCATCACGGCACTGACACTGGTGAAGAAGACCAGTGAAAAAGTGATCCTGAACAGGACATTCGTGTATACAATGGTGTTCATAAAAGCTGGCAGGACGATCAGTGCCAGGAGCGAAAAGAACAGGATCCAGTATCTCCTGTTTTGTAATAAACGGTCAATGCTACTCATGGGAAAGTGGAGGTTAATGTCCTTTCAAATATAGGGAAGAAAATCGCATGATCGGCAAGCGGCTATCGGCGATCGGCTATCTTTCCGCCGTTCCTTCCTGGATTCCTTCCATTCAATAAACCGCCCCTACCCTACACACATTCCCCGAAAATTCACTATCTTTCGGATTGTATTTTCGTTTCATGAAAACCTACAACGCCATTCTCATTGATGATGAGAAGAACATTCGTGAAGCGCTTGGGCTGATGCTCGGTCAGTACTGTCCTGAGATCCATCTCTGTGGTTCTGCTGCCTCGGCGGCAGAGGGACGCGAATTGCTGAAGATCCATGAAGTGGATTTCATCTTTCTGGATATTTCCATGCCGAAGGAGGACGGATTTGCTTTTCTGCGCTCCATCGAGAAAGAAAAATACGGGATCATCTTTGTCACCGCCTACCAGGAATATGCCCTGCGGGCGCTGAAGGCCAACGCCATCGATTACCTGCTCAAGCCGGTCAATCCCTTTGAGCTGCAGGATGCGGTGGGCAAGGCCATCCAGTACCTTGAGATGCGCAGGATGAAGGCCGATGTGCGTTCCGTTTACAACGAATCCCTGGAAAACCTGCACGACCAGATTCATTCCGAAAAGCAGCACATCGGGAAGATCACCATCGCCGAGCAGTTTGGATTCCGGATCGTGAGGGTGGCGGACCTGATGTACCTGGAGGCCGACAGCAACTACACGATCCTGCACCTGTCGGGGCTCGACAAGATCGTGGCCACGAGGTCGCTGGGGGAGTTTGAGAAGATCCTGGAGCAGCCAGCCTTCTTCAGAATTCATAAATCAACAATCATCAATCTTAATTTCCTCAAGGCCTATTCGAGCTATGAAGGGAATTTTGCGGAACTTACGGATGGGACGAGGTTGAGTATCTCACGGCGGAAAGTGAATGAGTTCAGGGAGGCGGTCAATCATTTTTCAAGATCGCTGACATGATCTTCAGAAAAGAGCTGATATTATTGTCTGTCACTCTTCTCCCCTGCATTTTCTCACAGGCTCAGAATCCTTTTGTACACCTTTATACGGTCAACGAGGGATTACCATCAAATGCCATTCAGTGCATCCTCCAGGACGATGAAAAGTTTATCTGGTTTTCCACAAGGGGAGGCCTGGTAAGGTACGATGGATCGGGATTCAAGGCATTCACCAGCCGGGAGGGATTGATCAGGAATTTTGTTCCCTACATCAAAACAGACTCATACAACCGGGTCTGGTTCTTCTGCAGCGGATCACAGCTGAATTATTTTTATCAGAATAAGATCCATAACCGGAGTGATGAGCCGTTCCTCGATTCACTCAGGGGCACCTGGAATTTTATTCAGGACCGGCAGGGTAACCTTTATTTTTATGCCTATCATGCCCGCTACATCAAGATGCTGGACAAGAATAACCATGTAAAAATATATGAACTCCCCAGCTTACCCCTTGAATCTGATTCTATAACCGATGATGGTATGAATATCCAGTACCTGACCAGGATCCCTTCGGGTGATTATCTGATCTGGACATACACCGGGATATATAAAATGAAAGAACTTTCTGAGCGCCCTGTACAAATAATCCGCTTTGACAGGTATCACAATATCGATCCGGTAAATGACACTCTCATGTATGATATGATCGCCTACCCTGAGTCAGGATCTACCCTGTTAACTAAATATCTCAATGGCGTGCCTGTGGATACGACCTTTTTCACCGAAGCTTCGCTTGATAAAAGCAGTAACATTCTTGAAGATGACAACGGAGATGTATGGTTAAACTCTGCCCAGAAAGGTATATACTGTCTGAGAAACAAAAAGATCATCTATCATCTGGATATAAAAAAATCTGAATGGATCTGCAAAGATCACGAAGGAAATATCTGGGCTACTTCCCAGGACGGAGCCTATAAGATTTCTCCTGAGGTACTGTTAACCAAACATCTTGACAACTCGTATTTCCCCGGAGAGGGGGTGTATGCATTATCTGCTGATCCTGGGGGCCGTGTATTCGGGATCAGCGGCAACCGGATCTTTCTGTATGAAAACGGAGAATTATACAACAAGGACGTCGGTTATTTGAATTGCCTGTTCAGACGTATAGATGGACTGAAAAACAATATGTTAATGATCAACAGCGACGGTTCCGATTATTATGTCCTGAAGGATGTCACAGCAGATCCGGTCACCAAAACCTTGAGATCTTCAGAGGTGATACCTGTTTTCAAAGGAGCTCTGGCCACGTACACGGTCAATAAACAGAAAGACGAGGTTACACTTTTTAATCAGTATAAGTTCCAGATCGTCACTTATTCAGTCGACAAGCATTTCAGGGAAATCAACAAGGTACCTGTGAGCGATGCCACTACCCACGTCTTCTATGATGCCAGGGATGAACTGGTCATAAGGGGATATTATCATAAGGATTCTATCATACAAAATAAGGAAAAGGTCCCCTGCTATGATTTCACAACGCTTTCGTATGCCATAACAACGGAACATGGGATCCTGGATTCTGACGCTGATCTCTTCCTGAGCATGTACGACAGCCTGTATCTTGTAAATATGAATCAGCATCTGACCTTCAACCTGACCTCTTCCTTTGATCAGGCCCTGAATACGCCGGTAAACCGGTTCACTTATCATTCGCCTGTATTGTATCTTGCCACTTACAGAAATATTTATCAAATTGAAGATCCCCTGAATATCAAGGATAACAGGAGCATACCCTTACGCCTTATGGATATCAATTTCTCGGATATCCGGGATATCCTGGCCTGTAATGACTCGTTGTATATTGGTTCAGCAGACGGACTGACCATCATCCCTGTGGATCTGATCAATAAGATCCAATCATCGGTTCCTGTTCCTTATTTCGCGGCTATCAGCGCAAACGACAGCAAAACTGATCCCTATGCCGGATTACTGACCCTCAGAGGGAAAAACAAGATCAGCTTTGAATTCGGCAGCATTGATTATTCCCGCAACCCGGTATTGTTTTCATATATGCTGGAAGGCTTTGATAACGAATGGAATACGGGCACCATAAAGGGTATTGCCTACGCAAATCTCCCGGCAGGGCGCTACCGTTTTCTGCTGAAGGCGGGCAAATCAAATTCCCCCTGGAGTGATCCTGTTGAATTCACTATTAATATCCAGGCCACTTTCTGGCAGCTCCCGCTGTTTTATGTTTTATTGTCCCTTTTCGTGGCAGGTCTGATATCCCTGACGGTTTTAGCCGTTAAAAACCGTCAGCTGAAGAAAAGGGAGATGGAGCATCAGCTGGTCACCCTGGAGCAGAAAGCCTTGCAATCCATGATGAATCCGCATTTCCTCTTCAACACACTGGGATCCATTCAGAACTTTCTGCTTCAGAACAAACCCGGGGAAGCGGGCCTTTATCTTTCACAGTTTGCGCGCCTGATACGGCAGAACATGCAAAGCATCCACAGCGCTATGATCAGCCTGGATGCAGAAATCGAGCGGCTGAAGAATTACCTTGAGCTGGAACGCTTCCGTATGGATAACAGGTTTGAATATAAATTCATTATTGACGAAAATCTGGATGAAGATGTGATCATGATCCCCTCGATGATCACGCAGCCCTTTGTGGAGAATTGCATCCTGCATGGCATTTCTCCGCTGGAATCAGGAGGACTGATCACGGTATCCATTTCTCTGGTCACGGAAAACACCATAAAGATCATCGTGGAGGACAACGGTGTGGGAGTGGCCCAGTCAAAGGCTTTTGGGCAGGGAAAGAGAACCCATCTTCACATGAGCATGGAAATGACCCGGAAACGGATCGAGATCCTGGGAAAAAAATACAGAGTAAAAACCTCCCTGGAGGTCTCCGACGCATTTCCCGGCAGTCCGAATCCGGGAACACGAGTGACTATTGTGTTACCTGTGAGCTATGAAAAGGAGACATAGGTGCTGGCTGCTGGAAGCCAGATAAATGGCTTTTTGAGGAGGTAGATAAAATTTCAAATCTATACACAACAGAACAATAGAAGATATATAAAAAATGAAAACGCTTTTCTTAGTTATTATCGCCCTGATCCCTTCTTTTATGGCACAGGCACAGTGGGAAGACGACGTCAGGCTCACTGAAACCCCTGATACATCCTTTCTCTGTTGGTCGCCAGGCCATGGCATTGTAACCAATGGTGATACAGTCCATGTAGTATGGTATGAAAAGATTGAGGATAGCTGGGAGATTTTTTACAAACGTTCAACGGATAACGGGGTAAATTGGGAACCGGATACCCGGTTAACTTATGCCGGAGAGTTCTCAAAGAATCCTTCTATATCAGTGACAGGATCCATGGTATATGTTGTCTGGGATGAGACAGTTGAAGGCACCAGAGATATTTTTTTCACGCGATCGATAAATGGAGGCCACAGTTGGGCCGAACAAACCAGGTTGACGGGTGGTTTTCAAAGTTCCCGCCACCCAAGGATTGCTTCCGACGGGTATAATGTCCATGTTGCATGGCACATTTATGATGCTCTCCAGGATATCTATGGGATCCATTATATGAATTCGACCGATGGGGGATTACACTGGAGTGAAGATAAGTGGTTAACTCCTGATCAGACCTATGCTTATAATGCTACACTAGCCATTTCAGGTTCAGAGGTGCACATTGCCTGGAATGATGCAAGTGAAGGTACATTTCAGATCTTCTACAGAAAATCATCTGATAATGGCACAACCTGGGGACCTGAAATCCAACTGACCTATGATTCTTTCACTTCTTATGCAGCAGTTCCATCAATTGCAGTGTCAGGAAATTCCGTTAATATAGTCTGGGAAGATACCCGAGACGGAACATTTGGTATCTATTTTAAAGGGTCCATTGATGGTGGGGAAAGCTGGGGCGAAGATATATGGATAACCGATTATGATATGGAGTCCAGGTTTCCAAACCTCGCCCTCTCCGATTCAGTCCTGCATGTGGTGTGGCAGGAATGGCAGTGGGGGTCCAATGAATATAATGAAATTTATTACGATCATTCAACTGATGGAGGAGAAACCTGGATAAAAAACACATGGCTGAATGATTATTCATCCTCATCGGAGCACCCCCAAATAGCGGTTTCTGGTACCGTTTTGCATGTCATTTGGGCTGATTACCGGGATGACAATTATGAAATTTATTACAAAAGGAATCCAACTGGCGGAGTGTTTACAGGCATTCCAGCCGTCGAAACCATGCAGGCAGTGTTCCCTAATCCATCCAATGGCATCTTCAGTTTAAGACTCATTAATAGCAATACTGAGGATCTTGTCATTCGTATCGTAAACACCTGCGGACAGACCATTTATGAAAGAGCCAATGTAAATTTACCAGAAAACCAATCCTTCCAGATTGATCTGACCGGTGTTCAGGATGGGATCTATTTCTTAGAAATTGAGTACGATCATCAAATTCAATCCCATAAGATCATCATCAAAAAATAAAGACCACTTGCCATGTCAAAGAAACTAATTCTTATTGCATTTTTTGCAATCGTTTCATCAGGATTATTTTCACAGAGTCCTGCTTTTGAATTGAATTTCACCGCCATCGACAGTGCAGCTTATGTCCAGCTGGACAGCATCAGGGTGATAAACCGCACACAGGGGGGCGATACGTTATTATACTGGCCTGATACGGTGCTGTCCATTAATTATGTTGGAATTCCCGGTATTTCCATTGGAGAAAATTCATTCCGGGTATTCCAGAACTATCCCAATCCGGTGGCTGAGCAAACCATCATTTCACTATTCATTCCAGAAAAGGACAATGTGAGCCTGATCGTTACAGATCAGTTAGGGCGGTTAATCCTTAAAGCTGAAAGGCCGTTAGATGACGGGATACATTCCTTCCGGTTTATTCCCGGCAATACAAATCTTTATTTTTTCACCGCTCAATGGAGGAGGCAGACCAGCTGCATTAAAATCCTTCAAGCCTCCTCAAATTCAACCTGTGTATGTTCCCTCGAATACGTGGGCAGTGAGCTTTCTTTTCCACAGTATAAAGCAACAGAAGATATTCAAACCTTCTCCTTCAGCCCGGGCGATTCACTGCTCTGTATTGGGTACGCCACTGGCCTCCAATCCGGCATCCTGTGTGTCCCCGAAACCAGTGAAAACTATACCTTCCAGTTCGCTACCAACATTCCCTGCCCGGGAACGTCCACAGTGACATACCAAGGACAGGTCTATAACACCATCCAGGTCTTCAGCCAGTGCTGGCTGAAGGAGAACCTAAATGTGGGGACCATGTTGCAGGATAACCAGGATATGACTGATAACGGCATAATGGAAAAGTACTGTTATAACAACCAGCCTGACAGTTGCACCAAATATGGTGGACTTTATGTGTGGAACGAAATGATGCAATACACCACAGTACAGGGCGCACAGGGTATTTGCCCGCCGGGCTGGCATCTCACGACGGATGAAGAATGGAAAGTATTAGAAGGTGCAGTGGACACAAAGTATGGCATAGGAGACCCGGAATGGGACCTTTATTTAGAGATGCGTGGTTATGATGCCGGTGTAAACCTGAAAACCACTACTGGCTGGAACAATGAAGGAAATGGCATTGACCTGTATTCTTTTTCAGGATTGCCAGCTGGAGTACTTTACAGCAGTGGTTTCTTTTTCGCTGGAAGCAGGGGCTACTGGTGGACATCGACGCCCACATTTGTCTTTGCCTGGGCCCGCTTTTTGGATAGCAACTCCATAGAAATAAGCCGGGGATATAACTTAAGGTCCGACAGTTTCAGTGCTCGTTGCTTAAAGGATTATTAGAAAAATTCTTTACTGATTAGCATAACCGCCTACCGTCAATCCCTCGTCATTTCATTCCCCGGGACAGGCCGCCAACCGCCAACCGTCAACCGTCAACCATTCACTCACCCAACCGCACCACTCACTCAATCCCCCGGTAAAAACAATCAGCCCTCCTTACATTTACAATGGAATAGTATGAAAATGAATTCCATGTAACCCGGTAAATCATTCATCTGCAAAGCTTTTAACACATCTTATCATGAAAACAAAGATTTTTATTTTGATGCTACTTCTTATTGCAGTAGCCAACCAGGTTTCTCCGCAAGAAATTTCTGACAGCGTGTATAATCAGCGCTTGTTTTATTTGTGCAAAACATGGGGCCATGCAAAGTATTACCACACCAGGATTGCTGCCGGGCTGGTGAACTGGGACAACGAACTTCTGAAAGCAGCCAGTGGTGCAAAAAATGCCCCTACGGATGCGGCATTTAATGATTCTCTGTTAGTTATGCTCAACAATGCCGGGCCTATGGGCACCAGTACTGTTCCTTTGCCAGTAGTTCCTGATAGCCTGAATAACAACAATGACCTGGGCTGGCTCCAGGATCCCTTCCTTTCTTCTTCTGTAAGGGCAGTGCTTAACGATATAAAAACCAAGTTCCGTCCGCAAAGCAATGTTTATGTTGATGAGGTGTTTTCCAATGGAAATCCTCTTTTTGATTATGATTCCATGTTTTATTCAGAATCGGATTACCCTTCGGAAGTAAAACGCATCCTGGCCATGTTTCGCTATTGGAACCAGGTCCATTACTTCTTCCCATACAAAAAGATAATGGACCAGAACTGGGATACAACACTGGTTGAGTTCATCCCACAGGTTGTAGAAGCAGAAGATGCTCTTTCCTTTAATCTGGCGTTCAGGGAATTCACAACAAGGATTAATGACGGGCATGGATTCTATCATAGTCCCACATTCAATAGCTGGCAGGGAATCGCTTCTCCACCCTTTCTTGCAAGATTCATAGAAAATGAAATGGTGATCATAAAAGTTCTGCCTGAAATAACTGCTGTGGCCGTTGGTGACATAATCAAAGCCATTGATGGTTCAAATATCTATGAATTGCGTGCCAATTTGAGAAAATATGCGCATGGATCAAATGAATCTGGCATTGATAAAAACCTGAATGATATTATTCTTTTGGGAAATTCGGGGGATTTTGAAATTACAGTTGAAAATACTTCAGGCACTCATTCTGCAACACTTAACAGGAATAGTACAAATTTAAGTGCACTTAACGTGAATAACAGCCCGATCTGGAAAGACACACTCATTAATAATTGCACTTTTGGAATTGTTGACATGGGCCGGCTTGAAACAACACAGATCGCTGACATGTATGCTGATCTCGGCACAAAAGACGCCATTATTTTCGATATCAGGAACTATCCGCAGGGTACTTTATGGACGCTGGTGAACTATCTTTTCCCGGCCCCGATCCACATTGCCAACTTCACAACCCCCGACATCACCTACCCGGGAAGGTTATTCTGGTATCCGATTACAATAGGCACGGGTACTGCCAGCCCATACAGCGGCAAGGTAATCCTGCTTTTTGATGAAAGAACACTGAGCCAGGCGGAATATACCTGCATGGGCCTCGGGCAATTTCCTGGCAGCATTAAAATCGGCAGTACAACTGCAGCCGCTGATGGCAACAACTCAAGGGTATACCTGACCGGAAAAATCTACACCAATTTCACGGGATTAGGAACCTATTATCCTGATTATACGCCCACTCAGCGGGTTGGCATTATTCCGGATTATGAAGTTCATCCAACGATTGCGGGCACCAGGGCTGGTATCGATGAAGTTCTGGCCTTTGCCCTTGATTGCTCATTGTTAAATTCATTTTACTGCACCTCATCCGGATGCAACACGAACACGGAATGGATCCAGCAATTCATCCTTGGCAGTTACACAAATAATTCCGGCGATGATATTGGTTATGGCGATTTCACCGGAAATCCGATCACCGTTGAAAGTGGAATGTCATATGGATTGGGTATTACGCCAGGGTTTTCAGGCAGTTCCAGAAGGGAATGGTGCCGTGTATGGATTGATTACAACATGGATGGTGATTTTACAGATTCGGGCGAACAGGTATTTGCAGCCAATCGCATTAAAGCTCCTGTGTCAGGAAATATAAACATTCCTGCGGGGATCAGCGGTGAGACGAGGATGCGGGTTTCTTTGAAGTACAATGCTATTCCTTCCTCTTGTGAAAACTTTAACTATGGCGAGGTGGAAGATTACACATTAGACATTATAGCACCTCCACCACCAGTGGCAAATTTTACAGGAACCCCAACCGAAATCAGTACCGGGGAAAGCGTTCAGTTTACAGACTTGTCCTCAAACAATCCGACATCCTGGCTGTGGACCTTCGAAGGGGGCACTCCGGCCACCAGTACCTTACAAAATCCTGTAATTATTTACAATACTGCAGGATCGTTTGATGTTACCCTGGTTGTCACCAATGGGGGAGGATCAGGCACACTGACGATTCCTGACTATATCACCGTCACCCAGGGAAGTGGCTGTCCGGACAATTATGAGCCGAACGAAACGATGGTGACAGCTGCTTCCATAACTGTCAACACGGATGTCACAGCCAGGATCGGTACTTCAACCGATTTGGATTGGTTTAAATTTAACAACACCGGCAGCAAGAAAAAGATCAAGATCACTCTTACTAACCTGCCGGCCAACTACGATGTCGCGTTATACAAATCAGACGGAACCCAGGTAGGCATCTCACGGAATCCCGGAATGTTAGATGAAACGATCATCTATAATACCAATAGTGTCGGCACCTATTACGTGAAAGTTTACGGAGCTGACGGAGCCTATGATCCCCTCGTTTGCTACACCTTGAAGGCAGCGATCTCATCCTCTAACAAAAAATCAATGGATGCGGAAGATGCAATTTCTGAAGAAGCAGTAGTAATGATTGTTTACCCTAATCCGGCAAGAGATCTTCTGAATATCGACCTTACTTCGGCAACATCCACCAAAGCCAGTCTGAAGCTGATCAGTGCAAACGGGCAGGTTGTCATTTCCAGGGAGTACAATGCTGAGAAAGGATCGAACCATTATGTTCTGAATCTAAGAGGCCTATCCAACGGATTGTATGTCATTCATCTGACTACAGATGATCAGGTCGGGATTCAGAAAGTATTGATCAGTAAATAGGCAGGGAAGTTTAAAAAGGCAAGTACTGATTATAGAATTCCGGAAAGAACAAATAAATCAAATGATCCAACTATGAAAACGATAGTAGGATTAATGATCCTTCTCACATTGAATCTGACTGGAAAATCGCAGGAAGACTCCATCTTTGCCGTCGTCAGTAACGACACGGTCACCCTGTGGCATATTTCAGCATACAGAAATTGCAGTGCTTCCTATCAGATGGTGGTCGCAGTGAGTGATTATAAATTGACCTGGCTCGAGAGCGATACGGGCGATATGGTTCACTGTGATTGTTATTTTGATCTTTCAGTGACGGCAGGACCACTGCTGCCAGGAGCTTATTCAGTGGACGTATACCATACGGAACGCTGGGAAATGGATACACTGTACGACGGCAGTACCTCATTTGTTATTGAACAAAGCACAGGTTCAGGGGCAGCAGAAGTGATTGGTTCCTGGATTAGCGATTGCTATGATCTGGTGGGCACTGCTGAAGATCCAGTGATACCATCCATCCGCCAGAATTTTCCGAATCCGTTCTCAGACAGGACGACGATTACCTGCACACCAGGTGATCATTCTGCAATGTATCTTCAAATACTGAACATGCTCGGAGAAGTTGTCCGTGTGCTGGAATTAGAACCAGATGCAACTCAGATCACCTGGGATGGGACCGATGACAGGGGAAAATCCCTTCCCTCAGGAATCTATTATTATGGCAGTTCCAGTTCTCGAGAAGGATTCAGAAAGATGGTCATAATACGATAACAGAGAAGGGGTCCCGACTTTCGTCGGGATAACATTCAGCCGCAGGGAATGAGGACAGGGGGCTGAAAAGTGCATGCACTTTTCAGCCCCCTGTCTCTCCCTGAAAATGCGATCGTCATCCCGGCGTAAGCCGGGATCAGCCATCCGGAAGTCCTGGTGGAATTCTCCCGGCGTAAGCCGGGATCAGCCATCCAGAAGTCCTGGTGGAATTCTCCCATCGTATGCTGCGATCGTCATCCCGGCTTAAGCCGGGATCAGCTGAAGGATTGCACGATTGTCGATTGGACGATTTTCGAATTTCGACATCAAACATCGAAAATCGCCATATCGATAATCGACAATCATTCTCCAGCTTCCTTATCCCCAATCTTGAATCCAATTTTCGGACGACTGCTCTCATCAGGCGGTTTCATCAATTCCTGGAAGATCCTGAACACAGTGGCGAAATTCTTGTCCACCTTTGTTTCCAGGTCTTTCAGTTTTCCCGCCAGTTCGCGGTTTGAAACCAGAAGTTCCCTTAGCCTGACAAAGGACCTGACCACTAGAACGCTGGCCTGTATGGCCAAAGGCGTATTCAAGACGCTGGCCAGCATAATAGCACCGTGCTCGGTAAATGCATATGGATTTGTTGAAGCAAATTTTAATCTTTCGAGGTGATCGCAATTTGCGATGACCTCTCGCTTTTCTTCATCAGTAAGTTGAAACATGAAATCTTCCGGGAACCTGTTTCTGTTTCGTTTGACCTGCTCATTCAACCTGAAAGTTTTCACACCATAAATAATGGCCAGATCTGCGTCAAGCATGACTTTCCTACCCCTGATCAAAAGGATGGCACGATCGATCTTTTCGTAAGGGATCAACATTTCTTCTTCCATGACAACGTTCTTTTCCCGTTAATCCCGAGTGATATCAATTTGTGACCCAGCTAAGGCTAAAAAAGATAGAGAAAAAATTATTTCTCCTCTCTCCTCTCTCCGTTCTCCTCTCTCCTCTCTCCTCTCCCCTCTCTCCTCTCCACAAAGTACATATCCACCTCCCCCTTGTTCTTTGCCTGTACCTTGCCGCGGTAAGTGCAATGAAACTGATCCCTGATGAGTTCATAGGTGTTGCCCGAAATGTTCACCTGCCCCGACTTGCCGCTGGATTCCATCCGGCTGGCGGTGTTGACAGCATCTCCCCAGATGTCGTAAGCAAATTTATTCTTCCCCACCACACCGGCCATCACAGGGCCCGTGTTCACCCCGATGCGCACCTCCCAGTAATCCCTTCCGGCGCTGATGCGCTCCTGCCTTGTCCGTGTCACAAAATCCCTGATCTCCAGCGCAGCCGACACCACATCCACCGGATTGGTGCGGTTGGCTACAGGGATACCTCCCGCGCACATGTACGAATCGCCAATCGTTTTGATCTTTTCCACTCCGTATCGATCGATGATCCGGTCAAACTCAAGGAAGCAATGATTCAGCTCTGCGATCAGCTCCTGGGGCGACATGCGTTCGGCAACGAAGGTGAAACCGACGAAATCAGTGAACAGGATTGTGACCATTTCATAGTGCTTTGGAATGGATTGCCCGGTCTCCTTTAACTCGTTTGCCGTTTCTTCCGGAAGAATGTTCAACAGCAGGTCATCCGATTTTCTTCTTTCCTCATCGATGATGATCAGGTTCCGGTTGATTTCCTCTTTCTGCCGGTTGATCTCCACATTCTGACGGGCCAGCCTACGGTTGGCTTTCCTGGCGAACCTCAGCCCGCGGTAAACCGCATAAAGGACGGCCAGGACAAGCATTGAAATCCCCAGCATAAATAAATTCCGGGCCCTGGCTTTGCTGAGGGCGAGGTCACCCAATGCCTTATCCCTGGTCAGCAATGCGATCTCCTGCTGATCCTGCTGCTGTTCAAGCTCTTTCTGGCGAAGCTCCAGCGACTGGATCTCCTCCCGCTGCCTCAGGTCCACAATCTCCCTGTCCTTCCGCTCAGCGGCCAGCCGCTCCTCCGCCAGCAGAAGCTCCTGCAACGCTTTATCCCTTTCCAGCCGCTGATTCTGAATGACCGCCTTCTGCAGCGAGTCATTCTTGCGGTAGATCTCCAGCTGCTGCTGCCTCGTTGTCGATTCCAGCCTGAGCTGGATCAGCTCCAGATCGCTGATCTCCTGTCCGCTGAGCAGCTGGCTGATCTCCCTCTCTGCCCTTTCCACAATATAGCGCTGCTGAACCAGCTCCGCCTGCTTTCTCTCTTCCTCCCTGGCCAGCGAATCCCTGATGTCAAGATGTTTCCGGTAATACTCAAAGGAAAATTCGAAATTGTAAAGGGCCTCGTCAATTTTGGATCCGAGAAGGTAAATATCCGACAGCAATGGCTGATCCTGGTTCTTCAGAGCCAGCGCCTGTGCTTTGCTGTTGCAGACGCCGGCATTGTAGAGATCCTGATCCAGAAAATAGATGTTCGCAAGGATGTGATACAGCAGGGCCGTCTCAGCCTCATCCCCTTCTCTTTCAGTGATGCGGATGGCATCCAGCAGCGTCCTGACAGACGATGGATAGTCGCCGAGATTTTGATGGAGAATGGCTTTGTTCAGCAGAATGACCGTGTTTTCCGGCTGACCGGGATGAAGGGATTGCTCCAGAAGAAGGGATCCCTCAAATGAACGAAGCGCTTCATCATACTCACCCATCTTTTGAAGGATGAATCCTTTATTGTTCAGGGACAGTACTTCATGGGTCCTGTCGCCCGAGTTCCTGTAAAAATCCAGCAGCTGACCGTTCAGGGCGAGGGCGCTGTCGTACTGTCCGGTGAACTGATAACAAAGGATCAACCTGTTCATCACCCCTGCCATCATGCCGGGATCCTGATGATCCTTTAAAAGATCCAGTAATCCCTGATAATCACTGGCAGCCTTTTCATACTGCCCCAGTAAGAAGTAACTGCTGGCTTTCTCCCAACGTATTTCCTGAGGATTAATAATCGTGGTATTGGCAATAGCAAGCTGCTCTGCTGCAAGAAAATACTCAATGGCTTTGGTGTGCAGCCCCGCTTTGCTGTAGATCTTCCCGATCTGAACGTTGGTCAGGGCCATCCCGGAAGTATCACCGAGCATCCCGAATTCGTTGAGTGCACCGAAAAAATGCCGGATGGATAAAATATACTGACCCTGTTCCAGAGCGCTTTGTCCCAGGATGAACAGCGCTGATGCCTTCCCCGGCCGGTAGAAGGACTGGCGGGAAAGATCAAGAGCCTTTGTCGCAAAGAAACCGGCACTGTCGTAGACCTTATCGTCAAGCTGACTGGCTGCCTGTTTTACCCATTGCTGTATACGGGCGGTGTCTGCCAGCGGATGGACCGGGCTGATGGGAACAGGGACATCAGACTCCTGCGCCTGAATGAAACTTGTACCCATTGCCATGAAGGCCATGGAAACAAGAATCCTTTGTATTGATCCCCGTTTGTTCATCAATCCAGCTTAAAATTCAGTCCAAACCTGACATTCGTTCCATACTGAGGATTATAGATCAGATCGGAGGGGTACCCGTAAGCATCTGTACCGCCATATTCGGCTCCCAGCAGGTTATCCGCATCCAGGTAAGCCTGCAGCTGACGTGTAATGCTGATCCGGACCGTGGCGCCCAGTACATAATAACCCTCCACATACACAGGCAGACCCAGTTGCTCCATGACCTCAGGCTCGAGGGGGAAGAACCGTTTTGCGCTTTTACTGCAATATGTATTGTGAATGATCAGGTAAATCCGTTTGACAGGTTTGAGCGATATGTCCAGTTGTGACATGTACCGGGGATACATCCTCACATCATCCAGTGTTCCCAGGTTGCCTGGCAGGATCTCTTTCCCTTTGGATGCACTCAAGGAGAGGTCAAACGACAGATCAACAGAGGGAATGATCTTTTGTACCGATAAATCGGCCTGCAGTCCGGCCAGCCGGAATTCCGAATTTTCATCGTTCTTATAGGATGTGGCAAGGCCTGAAGGATTGACGGCATCAGGGTACTCACCGGGGTCCAGCAATACCAGCGACAACGAAATATAGTCACGGAGCTGCTGGTAGTAGGCTACCAGGTCCAGTGTCAGACCGGAGTTCGCTGCAAACCGGTATCCGATCTCTGCAGTATGCAGCTTTTCCGGCTTCAGATCCGGATTGGGCACGATCTGGTAATAATAACCGCTATCCTTTGGAAAAGCAAGAGAATTGTAGGTATAGCAGGTGGATGGTGCCCGGAGACCCTGGCCGTAGAGTATCCTCACCGACATATTCCCGTTGATCGCATATAAAAAAGAGATCCTTGGGTTGTTGCTTCCACCGTAAAGGGAATGATAATCGTAACGATCGCTCACCAGCGCCGTCAGTTTTCCGGTCTTGTAAAACACCTGCAGGTAGGCGCCGGTGTTGGAAAATACAAGGGGATGAAATCCGAAGTCTCCCAGGGGTCCCTGGTGGCTAATCTTTTTTTGTGAAAAGGCAGGGTAATCTTTCGTATCAAAGGGTTCTGCGAGATCATTGGTCTTGGGCAGGTTACCCGAGTACTGGAAAGAGATGCCGCCGGTCAGTTCCAGCGTTGGAACGGGCTGCCATGTCACCTGCTGGTCCAGCGACAGGTCGTCGGAGCCTGCATATTTAAAGGCTTTGCCCGACAGGCTTTGATCAGATGTCATCGTAAAGGACGACTGGTTATCGAGCCGGTAACGCAGGTAGGATAGCTGGGTGGCGGAAGAGATCTTTGCCCACGAATGAACATATTGCAGAAATGCCCGGTAAATGGTTTCGCCCCAGAATGCGGATGGATCTGCATAGGAATATTTGGCGGTATTCTGGCCGATGGAGGAATGTGTCTTCCTCTGCATGATGTCAAATCCGGCATTTATTCCCCTGTAGTCCACCCTGATCCCGAGCAGGTTGCTCTCCTGGGGCAGGTCGTTCAGTACGGGGTGGGTCGAATCTCCCTGGTAACGCGGTTCCTGAAGATACTGATACGTCGAGTCATAGACCGCCGGATTGTACAGGCCAGGCAGATCATATTTTACATTCATATCCCCCTGGCGGGCAGCATTCCCGTAAAATGAATATTTCATCGTATTCCCTGCCTTTCCCGCCTTACCGCTGATAAGCGCGTTGAGCGAATAGTAGCGCGGACTTCCCAGGCTGATCCCTGCTTCTGCATGAACAGGACGTTCGGATGATCGTGTCACAATGTTGATCACCCCGGTCATGGCATCCGCTCCGTAAATGGAAGAGGCGGGTCCGATGATGACTTCAATGCGCTCGGCCTGCCGCACCGGGAGCTGTTCCGCCACCGGCATTCCGCTGACCACCGTGGGCTGGACCGGAATATTGTCAAGCAGGATTTTGGTATAATAATTCCCGAATAATCCCCTGATAACGAACATTTCTCCTTCGATGGCACTGCCCGGCTGGGATACCTTGATCCCGGGAATGGACCGGAGCACATCGGCAAGGGTTGAATATCCGTTGAGTCGTATTTCTTCACCGTCAATGACATAAACAGTGACGGGCAGCTCACTGACCAATTTCTCGGACCGGCTGGCGGAAACCACTTTTGTTCTACTACTTATGCTGTCTTCCCGGAGATCTTCTGCATTCAGACGGAACAGGCTGTCCTGTTCCACCTGGGCGGATGAAAAAGTGCAATAAAAGCATAAAAGGACAACAAGAAAAAAGGATGTCGGGGTTCTCATGTACAACACAGCTCTTACGGCAAAGTTATAAAATACTTAATGATAGGTATAGTCTATAGATTTCAAATGATATACTTTTACTTTTCATAATTATTCGAACCGATGAAAATCACGAAATCTGTTTTTATCCTGGCTAATCTTTCAGGTGCACTGCTTTCCTGCACTCAAAAACCCGCGACTGAGCCCGTGGCCACCACACCGGCAGCGGGAGGTGAACCTGACCGTACGGTGCTTCCAATCAGGGAGCCTGTACGTCCAACATTTAAAGAACTTGACGTACGCAATGCAACTGCGCCTCCGCGTTTCGAGGTGAAAGCCCCGGCGGGCGCTCCCAATGTAGTGGTTGTACTGATTGATGACATGGGATTTGGAGTTTCCGAAGCATTTGGAGGGCCCATTCCTATGCCAACACTTGACCGGCTTGCTAACTACGGTCTGAGGTATACACGCTTCCACACAACGGCACTGAGTGCCCCAACCCGTATGGCGTTACTCACCGGTTATAACCATCACTCAAACAATATGGGTGTTATTACCGAAGCAGCAACTACGTTTCCCGGGTATACCGGCGTGCGGCCACAGACCATTACACCAATGGCTGAAGTGCTGAGGCAGAATGGATACAACACCGCCCAGTTTGGAAAGTGCCATGAGGTTCCGCCATGGGAACTTTCCAACAATGGACCTCAGGATCGTTGGCCAACCCGATCAGGATTTGAGAAATTTTATGGCTTTCTGGGAGGTGAAACCAATGAGTGGGCGCCGCTGATCTATGATGGCGTTACCCTCGTTGAAACACCCGATGACCCCAATTATCACTTCACAACCGACATGACCAATCAGGCCATTGATTGGGTGGAAGCACAACAAGCCCTGCAGCCCGATAAACCCTTCTTTATCTATTATGCCCCCGGGGCAACACATGCTCCCCATCATGTTGCGCCGGAATGGATCGAAAAATATAAAGGAAAATTTGACCAGGGCTGGGACAAGCTCCGTGAAGAGACTCTGGAACGGCAGAAAAAACTGGGAATTGTTCCCCGGAATACGCAACTGGCCCCCAAGCCAGCTGATATCAAAGACTGGGAAACACTCTCTGCTGATGAGAAAAAATTATTCACCCGCCAGATGGAAGTATATGCCGGATTTGCCGAACAGACGGATTACGAAATCGGAAGACTCGTTGCGGCCATTGAAGATCTGGGTGAACTGGACAACACGATCATCATATTTATTGCCGGAGATAACGGTGCAAGCGCAGAAGGACAGATGAATGGCATGTATCAGGAGATGACGTACTTCAGCGGTGTACGTGAAACTGTTCCGGATATGCTGAAACATTATGATGAATGGGGATCTCCAAGCACCTATCCGCACTTTTCAGCCGGCTGGGCAGTGGCGCTCGACGCACCTTTTTCCTATACCAAGCAGGTTGCTTCCGATTTTGGAGGTACAAGGAACGGCATGGTCATTCACTGGCCTGATGGCATTAAAGCAAAAGGTGAAATCCGGACACAGTTTGGCCATGTGATTGATATTGCACCTACCATTTATGAAATCACCGGGATTCCTGCACCAGGAATGGTGAATGGCATTGAACAGGATCCCATTGAAGGCAAAAGCCTCGCCTATACATTTAATGATGCCGGTGCGCCGGAGAAACATACGGTGCAATACTTCGAAATGTTTGGTAACCGCGGAGTTTACCAGGATGGCTGGTATGCAAGGACCATACATCGTCTTCCCTGGGGTCTGCCTTTAGCATCTCTGCAGGAAGATACGTGGGAATTATATAATACGCAGGAAGATTTCAGCCTGGCCAACGACCTGGCTGCCCAGCACCCGGATAAACTGAAGACAATGCAGGATCAGTTCATGGCAGAGGCTGAAAAATATCATGTACTGCCCATCGATGACCGGGTGGTGGAACGAACAGATGCCGTACTGGCTGGCAGACCCGTGCTCCTGGGAGACCGGACTACCGTTTCCTACTTTGAAGGGATGAAAGGAATGGGCGTCGATATTTTCATTGACCTGAAAAATATGGCTTACACGATAACGGCAGATGTGGAAGTGAAAGCCAACGGAAACGGCGTGATTGTATGCCAGGGTGGCCGATTTGGTGGTTTCTCCCTGTATATGAAAAATGGCAAACCTGCATTTACATACAATTATCTCGGCATGGAGTCAACGGATGTGATGGCTTCCCAACCACTGAAACCCGGCAAATACCAGATCGTGTATGATTTCAACTATGACGGGGGAGGTCCTGCGAAGGGGGGTGTCGGAACGATTACCGTTGATGGTAACAAGGTATCCGAAAAAAGAATTGAACGCATACAGGCAGGCATTTTCTCAGTAGATGACCTGGCTGACGTAGGAGTGGATGATGGCACCTGGGTGGCAGATTATGGAACCTCATCCAAATTCAATGGAAAGATAGATAAAGTGACCATTGAGCAGAAAAAATAGTTCATCATAAATAGCAAATTCCATTTTAAGATCAAGCCCAAACTGTTCATCCCTACCGGGGTCATTGTAAAATCCACCATGGGTGCCAGAGGGATCACACCGTATTCTGTTGGCAACGAAGATCTGGACAGCCTTTTCATTGATGCAGACATCGACTGGAAACTTCAGTTAATAAATAATTTAAAATGCAAACAGAACATTTAATGAAAGCATTTTCCGGGCTTTTAATGATGACTACCCTGGTATGGGGTCCTCCTATGGAGATTCCATCAGAAAAGAGGAAGCGGTTGAAAACTGGAATTCGTATGTTTGCCAACCTGTATGAAAAGATTGAATAGACTCGCTCAAAATTCGCTGCAGTGACCATCCCCGAGGGCGATAATAAAGGAGAATGGGTGGCAAACTGGGCCGAACTGCGTATTGTCTGCAAAAATGACAGGGGATCGGTCACCATCTGGGCCAATACAAATTACCTCATCGAAAACGGGAAGATCGCAAAGAGTATTACATATTATAACGAAGCCGATGCACTCCTGCAATTAGGTTATCGATGGATACAGTCCGAATGAGAAGATGTCTTATTCTTTGATCTTGAAAACGAGCCCTCCGCTGAAGTCTCCCTGTATGATCGGAGCCCAGGCATTGGCGCTGACACCCGTTGTGGCCCCGCCGGTCCCGATGCCGACAAACATGCCCATCCCGGCGAAATACATCGGCATGAGCAGCCTGCCCTGGGCTTTTATGCCTACGCGATCCGTGAAGAAATAATTGATGCCCGCACCCAGAGCCACGGAGAACATCCAACCGTCCTCAACATCTTCCTCCAGCATATTGAACCAGGTGGCACCCAGGGAGAAAAGTCCATATCCTTCTATATTATCTTTACTACCGCCTCTTGTAACGTTCAACTGAAAATAGTCGACGGTCAGGTCATAATCTGATTCAGGATAAGTTACAGGATAATAGGAGTCAAAATGACCTTTGGTGTTCATCCTGCTGTATGAAAATCCAGCCTTCATACCCGGTTGCGTTTCAATATCCAGCCCGAGTCCCCAGTTCCCGTGGTCCTCGATCTTGAAATTTCCTTCGTAGAATTCCAAACGGCCGCCAAACTGGTAACCGGCAACGGCATACAGCTGAACCGGTCTTCCCTGTGCATATATTTCTGTGCAGCAAGCCAGGATCAGTAAGGTCAGGATAGTTATTATTCTTAGATTTTTCATAGGTTTGACTTATTTATTTGGATGGCACAAATGTAAAACTATTTGGAAATTATGGAATTCTTTTTATTGATATAAATAGGATATATGTTGTATTTTTGCCCGGTTTAAATGCCTTAAGTTACTTAAAATACAAAAAATTTCTATCAAATATGAAAACCATGGTTCTGAGAAAAAAGTCAGGAAAATGGGGATTGCTGTGGATCCTCAGCCTACCCCTTGTATTATCGTCCTGTTATCCCGGAGGACCTGAATACGTTGAGGACATGGATCTTGTCGCCACAAAGTATGATGCAACCTTCGATTTTACAAAGGTAAACACCTACATCATGCCCGATACCGTCATGCCAGTATATGATCCAGACAATTCCGAAGACGCCGAGCCGGTCGACAAACAAATGCAGGAACTCATCCTTGATGAGGTTGCAGAGCAATTCGAACTGCTTGGTTATGAACGTAAATATGACACAATCGATGGATACCCTGATGTTTATGTAACCCTGACTGCTTTTTCATCCACCTATGTCGGGTATTATTATGATTACTGGTACTATTACTGGGGCTACTATCCCTACTGGCCTCCCTACTGGGGCGGTGGGTATTATCCCTATTATCCCTGGGGTGGAACCGTTGTTTACAGTTATACAACAGGTACCGTGCTGATACAGATGATGGATCCCAACAATGTGGACATTGAAAATGAAAAGATACCCGTTGTTTGGATCGGAGCCATCAACGGACTGGCCGAGGGTGGCCAGACCAATATCAATGAAAGGGTAAAACGTGGCATCGATCAGGTCTTTAAACAGTCTGACTATTTATAATCCGGCAAGTATTCTTTTTCACCGAAACATATATTATCGACCTCCTATGAAAAACTTAAGATATCTTGTTCTGAGCCTGGCACTTTTTTCAGGTATCATCACCCTTGGTCAGGGATATGTGACCACAACGTACAATGTAGCTCTCCCTCTTGGCAACACGAAAGATTTTATTGATAAGACCAGCCCGCGTGGCTTTGGGATTGAAGCCGGAGCCTGGCTGAACGACAATGTTTCGCTCGGTCTCGAATTTTCCTGGAACGGCTTCTACAAGGAATACGACTACGACACGTATTATAACATTGACGGATCCACACTCACGTTATCCGGCAGAATGTGGCGCTATACAAATGTATACCCTTTAATGGGTGTGGTAAAGTATTACCTTAACTCTGACTCAGATTTTGAAGCTTTCCTGGGTGCTGGTCTCGGGACGTTTATTATCAACAAGAGGACCGATTTCGGATTATACACCCTTGAAGACCACCAGTGGCACTTTGCCCTCTATCCTGAGGTTGGATTTATTTACTGGTTCTCCGATGCGGCTGGTTTTACCTTCAACACCCGGTACAACTGGGCAGCCAAATCCGGGGATATTGATGCCCAGTCGAACCTGGGATTTAATTTCGGATTTGTATTTTATTCCTTCTGAATCAGATTTCTACTTCTGAACGAACGGTACTTCCCCGAGAATGTAAAGACGAATGGCGGAAAGGATATAACCCTCCACCTGGAAAAACTGCATCCCAACAATTGGTGAAGTGGCTTTGGATATTTTCTTATAATAGTTAATCCTTAACAATTCACTTTTCCGAGATTCCAATTAAAAGTTAAGTCTTC
>ENA-UOWG01000112-UOWG01000112.1-activated-sludge-metagenome-genome-assembly--contig:-NODE-112-length-135268-cov-8.254184_pt1 | contig 135268 bp, 68 predicted proteins | sample MGYA00238147_ERZ761563 | MGnify/ENA primary metagenome ERZ761563 (study PRJEB28884, sample SAMN05720216) | anaerobic digester metagenome | isolation source: active sludge of municipal...
AAGCTTGTTGTACATGCGGAAATAATTCTGAAAAGTGATCGTGGCAAGCGTCTGGTTCTCGCGTTGAATTTCCACATTCTCCTTGGCTTCGAGCGCTTGATGGAGACCGTCCGAAAAACGGCGCCCCGGCATCAGTCGCCCCGTGAATTCATCAACAATCAAAATCTCGTCATCCTTGACCACATAATCCACATCACGCTCGAAAAACTCCTTCGCGCGCAAAGCGGTGATAACGTGATGACGCTCGGCCACGGTGTCCGAATCGTGCATATTGGCGACACCCATGATCCGCGCGGCTTTGGTTTCCCCAGATTCCGTCAGCCGTATGGTCTTGGCTTTTTCATCCGCGATGTAATCGCATTCCTTTTTAATTTGTTCCAGCTTTGCTTTCCATTCGGGATCGACCTCCTCCTTGGTAATCCGGTGACCTTGGAGCGAAAGAGCCGCACGCTGGGCTTTATAATATTTGTCCGTTGATTCTTCTGCCGGGCCGGAAATAATGAGCGGCGTCCGAGCCTCATCGATCAGGATCGAGTCGACTTCGTCCACGATCGCGTAATGAAGCGGCCGCTGCACGCGCATTTCAAGACTGGTGACCATGTTATCGCGAAGGTAGTCGAACCCAAATTCATTGTTTGTTCCGTATGTGATGTCCGCGGCATAAGCAGCCTGCCGTTCTTCCTGGGGAATATCATGCTGGATTACACCAACCGTAAGCCCGAGGAATTCGTAAATGGGTCCCATCCAGTTTCGGTCACGCTTGGCTAAATAATCGTTCACCGTTACAAGATGCACACCCTTCCCTTCGAGCGCATTCAAATAAACGGGCAACGTAGCCACAAGCGTTTTCCCCTCGCCGGTGGACATCTCCGCGATCTTGCCCTGATGAAGCACAATACCACCGAGGATCTGCGTATCGAAATGCCGCATTTTGGTCGTGCGTTTGGATGCCTCGCGTACTACGGCAAATGCCTCGGGAAGAATATCATTAAGCGTTTGACCGTCTGCCAAACGTTTCCTGAATTCATCGGTCTTGGCACGAAGTTCACCGTCTGTGAGCTTTTGAACCGCCGGTTCGAAGGCATTGACCTGCGCCACAATCGGCCAAATCTTTTTTAGCGTGCGCGCATTCTGCGTGCCGAATATCTTTTGCAATATCAAATTAATCATGGAGTTTTCCTTGCGATTTAACTCTTTGTCACGTTCTGTTTTAAATAAGTTTCAATAAAAGCGTCCAAATCACCGTCCATCACGGCCTGGCCGTTCGACGTTTCATAGTCGGTACGATGATCCTTGACCATGGTATAAGGATGAAAAACATAGGAACGTATTTGAGAGCCCCACTCGATCTTTTTTTTGGGCCCGTATTTTGTGGAAAGCGCCGCTTCCTTTTCCTGGCGCAATCTTTCAAAAAGTCTGGCTTTTAAAACTTTCAGCGCCACTTGTTTGTTCTGGAATTGCGACCTTTCATTTTGGCACTGCGTCACAATCCCTGTCGCAAGATGCGTAATGCGGATCGCACTCGAAGTCTTGTTCACATGCTGCCCGCCCGCGCCTCCTGCACGGTACGCGTCGATCCGGATATCGGCATCTTTAATTTCGATTTCGGGGACGTCATCCACTTCCGCGATCACATCGACCGAAGCGAAAGAAGTGTGGCGGCGCTTGTTCGCATCAAAAGGAGAGATGCGGACAAGCCGGTGCACGCCGGATTCAGCCTTGAGATAACCATAAGCATAACTGCCCTGCACCAAAAAGGTGACGCTCTTAATCCCTGCTTCTTCACCCTGCATCATATCGATCATCTGCATGGTGCAATCATGCTGTTCCGTCCATCGGCTATACATGCGAAAAAGCATTTGGGCCCAATCACAAGCCTCCGTTCCGCCGGCTCCGGCATTAATACTGACGATGGCGTTATTGGGATCAAAAGGATCGGAGAGAAGGCGTTGGAATTCCAGAAGTTCGACTTCCCTGGCAAGCTTCGCGACATCCTGCTGAAATTCCGCAAGGGATTCCGCCTGATGTTCATCCATCATGCCGAGCAACTCGACAAGATCACTGGCGGCATGATTGGCTTTATGCCAGGGATCCACAATTTTTTTGAGAGTTTTCAGTCTTTCAACCGTAGCCTGGGCATCCTGCTGACGATCCCAGAAATCAGCCCTAGCCATTTTTTGATTGATGGACGCAATTTCTTTTTCCAAGGACTCCAGGTCAAAGGTACCCCCTTATCTCTCGGAGTTTTTCCTTGAGATCCGTCAACCGGTCCGTCAGCGCATCAATTTCCTCTTTCATAAATCTAAAACCTCTTAATTTTTACAAATCAAAAATGGGATTAAACTCAACTATTCCTTCGAAAAAAATTTAAAGCCGGAATAGAATGTGTAGTGTACTGAATGGCTCAGGGTTTTACAAGGGAAAGGATCAGTAAACTGCTTTATAATGTTGGAAAAAACTTTCTGTCTGAGCACTACCACTGAGGAATTTTTTTTAAATCAGCGGGCTTTGTTTTTTCTTGATCGTCGAAATCTTCCACGCCATGCCAAAAAAACCGGCCATCACGATCAAAGCCTTGGCATCGAATGAATGAAATCCGAAGATCATCACATAACCTATCAGGCATACAAGCACGGTCACCGCACTACTGACAACCAGCTTATGCCTTTGGGGTTCTGTCATGGCACACCTCCTCAGGTGCAAACCAAACCGAAACCACCATGTTTTCGGCATTTCATTTACGGCATTATTATAAACCTCTTAACCGACTGGAAGCAACTACCTGTTCCCTGGCCGGCTAAGACTCCTTACCGAACAAATCAAAGATCTCTTTTTGTTTCGCAGAGGGATGTTTACCAAGCGTGCGTTCTACGGATTTGAACGAGACACGCTCTTTGCGGAGGTTTTTATCGATCCAACGGAAAAGTTCGGCTTTTTTGAAACGGACACATTTCCCGAGCTTCACATAAGGGATAAGCCCAAGATGCACCCACTGATAAATCGTGGAGGGTTTGACCTCAATAAGCTCACTGACCTGCTTGGCTGTCATAAGCCGTTGCATAGACTCGGGCCTCTTTGGCTATTTGGGTTTCGCCGAAAGCAATTCGATCAAAAGAAGCGTGACCTGCCCTACCGCCCAGATCACAAAAATAAGAACAAACAGACCTACCACCAGACGAAGAAAAATACCAAGCACCAAAAAAAGCGGCAACAAAAGAATCCCGATCCCGGAAAGAACAATGACCATCACCAGCACCAAGAGCCCAACCCAAAATGCTTTCATATGAGATCTCCTTGCCTAAAGTTGAAATACATGATGCATTATAGCCCCAATTAGCATTAGATGAAGGAGAAATTAGGACCATTCTTCGGACGTTGCTTTCTTCCTTCCCTTAAACCTTTTTTTCGCTATAATGCCTTTCTCCAAGAATACCGTGGTGTCCTGGCTCTTTTTTTTATTTTCATGATGGCAAGCCAAGACAACCATGATTTCTTTGTTCTTTTTTAATCAATGAGAATCATGGTGGGCGTAGCTCAATTTGGTTAGAGCACAAGATTGTGGATCTTGGGGTTGCGGGTTCAATTCCCGTCGCCCACCCGTTTCGGTAAATTCCGGGCACATGGTTTACAGTTCATTCTGAGCACATAGTTTACACTTTCAGGCATATCGAACCTAACAAAGGGGGCGCATATGCCATGGAAGGAGACATGTGTGATGGATGAACGAACGAAATTTATCGGCCGTCTTTTGTCAGGCGAAAAGATGGCGCCATTGTGCCGGGAATTTGGAATGTCAAGGGTCACCGGATACAAACTCTGGAAACGTTACCATGAGTTTGGTTCGGTGGCCCTTTTTGATCGATCGAGAGCTCCACATAAGCATCCCAATCAGCTTCCCTTCGAGATCGAGCAATTGATCGTTCGCTTTAAAAGGGAAAAACCAAACTGGGGCGCTCCTAAAATCCGCGAATTAGTTTCCAAACGCCACCCCGAAATCAAACTACCCGCTGTTAGCACAGTTCATGAAATATTAGACCGGCATGATCTTGTCAAGAAACGGAGGCAAAGATCCCCCTACCGAGCGACGGCAACATATCTTTCCAATCCGAAAGGGGCTAATGACCTGTGGTGTGTTGATTTTAAAGGTGAGTTTAAATTAGGGAAGAAGGTTTATTGCTACCCGCTGACGATTTCTGATTTTGCGACCCGATTTTTAATTAACTGTGAAGCCCTTACAAGCACCCGAGAAACGACCGCTTATAGGGTATTTGAGGAGACCTTCAAGGAATATGGCCTTCCCGGGGCCATTCGAAGCGATCATGGGATCCCGTTCGCATCCGGGAATTCGGCCTGGGGATTAACAAAACTTTCGGTTTGGTGGATCCGGTTAGGGATTCAACTCGAGAGGATCGAGCCAGGATGCCCCCAACAAAACGGTCGGCATGAGAGAATGCACCGAACGCTCAAGCTGGAAGCAACACAGCCTCCGGCATTCGGCTTTCTGCAGCAACAAGAAAAGTTTTATCGGTTTATGAAGGAGTACAATTTCGAAAGGCCGCACCAAGCCCTTGGAATGAAATGCCCGGGCGATTTATATCAAAAATCTCAAACCCCTTATCGAGGGCTTCCCGATATCACCTACCCTGGCCACGACAAAACAATGCTTGTGACCCATTGTGGCAGAATCTGTATAAAGAATCTAAAGATTCATATCAGCTGCGCTTTGGCGAATCAACCCGTGGGAATTCGGTTAGTGGAGGATGGGATCTGGGAGGTTTCTTTTAAGGAGTATGACCTTGGATTTTTCGATGAAGCCAGCGGAAAATTCGCTCCCAAAGAAGATCCGTTTGGGCTCATTTTAGAAAAAGCACTTTAAAATAAGACAAAAAAGTGTAACCTATGTGTCCGGTATAAAGTGTAAACAGTGTGCCAGTAAGTTCATTCATAACCCGATAGGGCTTCCGCCCTGTCGGGTTTTTTTTTGATGTTGTCGGGGGCTGAAGCCGTAGAGGGCTCAAAGCCCTCACGGCGTGATACTGATGCCACAGGGCATGAGTACAGCCCACGCTACCAATTCTTCAATAAGAGTCCCCGTCCAAAAAACCAGGCTTTTTTATTCGAGGCAATGATTGCGAGAAGCCGTACGGAGCTGACATTAAGCTCCGACGACGTAATACTTGCACATTGGTACACAAGTACCCGCTAGCAAACGCAAAAAGGCCAGCAGATTAAAAATGCTGGCTTTTTTTATTTCTTTAACCAAGCACTTTCATTACAGAACCGGTACCGTTTTCCAAAAATATTCTTAATGGACCGCTTCGACCCTTCGCCCGAATATTTCTCCACAGTGTTATAGACCGGGAAGCAAATTCCTTCGCGCTTGATATAGGGCAGTAGCTTATCCGTCAATTCATCCGATACAGGCACTACTCGGACTTGATAATTCTTTACGGTGTGGCCGTATTGCGGTTTATTCTCAACCCGGACAATTTTCTTTTCCCAATCAAAATCTTGCCATTCAAGGTGTATCAATTCCCGCAAACGGAGCCCAGTATAGCGAGCGGTAACGATCATGGGGTAAAGCGGATGGCCTTCGGCAGCCTTTTCGATCCTCAAATACTTATCATCCGTAAAAAACCGGGGCAAGTTACAAGCTATGATTAGCGGACCACTTAACAAAACAAAAAGCTCGTTTTTTCAAACAAGCCTTATAAATCAACTTCGCTTCAGTAATCGCATTTCAACCCTGTTCATGAGTTCACTGGGCGTAATTATTCGACAACTGGTGGTGTGATTATCACATTGGCATCTGGTGCAATTTTTATTTGCTGTCTATAAATCAATGCGTTTATTATGTTCGCATAGGTTTTGCGTAAATCAGTTAGCTCTTTCAAGAACTTTCGAGCAGCATCCAAGGCGTGATTAGCACCTTGTATCTGAACCTCTAACATTACTGCTTCTGGCGCCCTGACCAAGCTATCGAGATAACTTTTCATTGGCAACCAATAAATGTTACCTATTGTATTATCCATATTTTTCCATGCATCCTGTTTAATTTCCATTTTGCCATCAACAGTTAAGATGGCAGTACTTTGTTTATACCCGTAACTGAAATCATTCAGGGAATTTTGGTAAGAAACATACATCGCATTTCTATAATTCTGAAGCCAAGCGCTATCAGCCATGGTAAAAGCGCCACCTGATGCAACAGCACTTTTTTCCGCATCATACATCGTTGTCCACAAAGTAATATTATTCTCCTGCTGAGCTATATAGCCTTCCACCCGCTTAATCACTTCCTCTAGCCTAAGCATTAAGTTCCCCATAATCTCTTGCGCTGCTTTAAGCATCTCTACTGGGGGTGGGATGTTTTTAAGAATAAGATTCACTACATCAAACACATATAGAGGAGAAACTGCTAATTGCCGAAGTTTCAATGGACAAAAGTTATCAAATAAATCTTGAGTGGGATGATAGAGGACATCAATCGGTGGATTTTTATATTTAAATTGATAAATTGGAACTGTGTTCGCGGCGGCCAGTGTGACCTGCCTTGAATCGGTCGGTGAGATTTCCGTGACCGTCGTCGATTGCGCACTAGGCGCCGTCAGAGTTGTTGCCTGCAAATCAAGGCTGTTGGCCTGGCTTACGGCATCTTTCAACGCTTGCTGTGTGTTCTGTGTGGAAGTGTCGGGACTCGCCGTGTCGATGGGCTTTTCAGGCTGAAGCTGTTCGCCAGTCGACGTCGGCTGAGTTGCCGCAAACGACACAGGTACGATGAGTGCACTCAGAAGGATTACTGCAACTACACCGAAAAAAAAACCCATTAATTCTCTTTTCGTTTTCATTTTGCGATCTTCCTTTTCAATTTGATTTTTATTTCCATTTTTTCAAATTATCTTCACATTTTTTAATAAAGCTGATTCTTAAATACATTTCTTAACTATTTTTAAGTATATTAAAAATGTAACTTTTAAAATATATTTTGACAATAGAAAGTTATTATTTGCTATTATTTACTATATTAATTGAGTTGCACCCAAGGGGCTGGACAGAAAGAATTGAAAGAAAAAGAAGATTATTCGAAGCCTTTTCTTTCTTTTTTGGTTCTTTTTTATTTCTTTGTGGACAATGTTAACATGTGGACAACCGCTAGACCAATTCCAAAGCCGGTCGCGCTTCCTGCTACTTCAGCCAGTTTTCCTCAAATTCGTTCGGTGGCACGTACCTGCTGGCAGACGCAAAAGGGCCAGCAGATTTAAAATGCTAGCCTTTTTTATGTTCTTTAACCCGGCACTTTCAGAACCGATACCGTTTTTACTCTAAATCCGCGACCAACCGCTGTTTCGGGGCCTTATACGCGACTTCGACCGCAGAGACGGGTGCGCCAGGCTTTATTCCTAGAATCCTGTAGGATCCCCTCAGTTTCGACGACAAATACGCGTCTTTTTGATCACTAGACTTCCCGAATACGTTTGCAATGATCTGTCTGAAACTCATCTTTATTTTGTCTCTGTATCTTTAGGCATAAAATCTTTCACCATTCTTTTAAATATCGCATTATCGCGTCGCTGTCTCACTTCCCTCTTAGCCTCTACCTCAAACTTTTCAAGTTCCGCAGGATGCGCAATTCCTTTTTCTGCCAAGAGTTTCGTCATTGCAAGTTGGTATGAACAAAAATGAAATATCAAGACACCAAGGTCATGGTCGAGTTCGTTGAGTTTCTCTATGATAGGGTCAGGAGTTTTTTGCTCACTCATGCGTTCACCTCTGATTTAAGAACTTCATCGCGGATGATTAATATGTGTCATGCTGGACGGATTGGAGGGAAAAATCTACAGAAATAAATGCCGGAATTACGGAAGGAGCCTGGTGGACGAATATTTTTTCATGGCGTTATATTTAATATCTTTCTTCAAATAACCTCGCCTTCTCCCTGTCGAACCTTTGACGCTCCGATACCGCCTCAAAGCCATGAGTCCACCCCCGAGGAGAGTGGTACGATTTTCAGAATTTAAGAAGCAACTAGATCATCAACTGTATATGCGGGAAAGGCGGGCGGGGATCCCTTGGCATAACTATCTTTGGTGGCATAACTAGGATCCAATTCAACAGCTTTTTTGTAATCTACATCCGCCTGTCCGCTTAATCCTTTCTGACGGTAAGCAATACTCCGCCAATAATATGCCTTAGCATATTTGGAGTTAATATCTATTGCTTTGCCCAAATATCGGATTTCAGAATCCAGATCTGATTTTTGCGCATAAACCCGCCCGAGTCGGTAATAGGCCCTTGCATGTTTCGCATCAAGTTTGATGGCTTGATTGAAATCTGCAATAGCTTTATCTAATTCCCCCATCGCCCAATAAATAAGTCCCCGATTATCATAAGTCGTTGCATCTTGAGGGTTAATCTCTATTGCCATGTTACAATCTTTGAGTCCTTGCTTTAGGTTTCCGATCTTCGCAAATGCCCGACCACGATCGTTATAAGCATTACCAATAATGCGACTCGGTTTGGGGTTAAGCTCAATGGCTTTCGTGTAATTTTCTATCGCTTTTTGCGCAGAATCTTCAACCAGAAGAAAGATGTTGCCTATTTCAACATAGGCATCAGCATTTTGGGGATCGAGTTCAATAACTTTGTTAAAATCAGCTTTTGCGCTTTCAAAATTCTTTTTTTCTCTGTAAATTATGCCTCGATCGAGATAGGCTTTTTCCATTGCAGGGTTAATTGCTATTGCTTTGCTAAAATCAGTCACAGCCTCATCTGATTGATTCTTTTTATAATTAGAGAGTCCTCGATAGAAAAATGCTTCGGCGTTGTTGGGATTCGCTTGGATTAGATTCGTACATTTTATAGTAGCTTCATCATATTTTCCTTTAATTAGCAGATCGTATACTTTTTCTAGCTCTTCTTTACCCGAGCCTACGGAATAGCCATTTGTGACAAAAAGTGATAGTGTTAACATAACCATAGGAAAAATTTTGTAAGCATTCTTCATGGATATATTCCTTTCATCTTAATTGGTATAAAGAGCCTTTGTCCCCTTTCTTTATACAATCGTATGACTTATAAACTCATATAAATTGACCGTAAAACCCTTGTTCAAAGTAAATGGTACCGGGTGCAAAAGGGACACGTTAATCTCGTTAGACCTGTCCCCTCGGTACCCGGTACTGTTAAGGGATCAATAAACTCGTGTCGCTTCGGTTTCATCCACCGAACGCTGGATCGCATCGCTGGTCACTTTGACCGCCGTACGGTGATCTCCCTCGGAAAGGGCTTTGACCACAATCCCCCAAGTGGCTTTTTGACCGGCGCCAAGCGTCGGCAACGGCGAAAATTCCACGGATTTTGCCGATTCGCTCTTTGCCCGGGTCGGCCCCGCGGATGACGCATAATCGAAGTTCGCCTCAAAGTCCAGCTTCACGACAATGTTTGTATCTTCAGCATTCCCCTGGTTGGTCACAGTCACGTAGAATTTTTCCATCCCGCCGACCTGAACGGGATCTTCCGTATCAACCACCTCAAGCAGGATCGCCGGCATGGCCAATTCGGGACCGAAACAAAGGGTCTGGCTGTGGAATACCTTGGTGCACGACACAAACGAGCCGACGGACTTCGCGCTGCCGTTGATGTTGATCGTTTTGGATTCACCGGCTTTCAAAGAACCAAAATCCCATTGAGCGACCCTTCCCGACACGCTGGAGGCTTCCGGCGATGCCGTGCTCAGATCATACGTCGCAGGCAATGTTTCCACCACAGAAACATCATTCATCAGACACTCGGACTGGTTGGTAACACGGATCGTGTAAGCATAGGGTTTTCCGATAACGATCTGAGGAGGCATATTTTTTTCGATGCGAAGCGGAGAACTTTTGGTTTTACCGTCACAGCACGCCGCAAAGACTGCTGGAGCCAGTGAAATACCGACGATCACAAAAAAAGCGAGGGCCACCATAATGTTTTTTGAGAACTTCATCGTCTACCTCCTTGAGAATGCCGGCCGACCCCATTGCTCGCCGACCTCGTTGATGGTTAGTGGATTGTTAGATGTTAAATGGTACCTGGCGCCATTATCGTTATAATGGCTTCGAATGTTCTCGGTGTTTTTGCCAGTTGTCCGTATATTCCCTCGCCAAAGCTTCATCGTCGAGGATCAAAAGGTTCTCGGCATTCTTTTTTTCCGACTCTTTGGTGAAATTAAAAGAGCCCGTGATGACCGTCTTCCCATCAATGATCATGACTTTGTTATGCGCCTTTTTATGTTCTCCATCAAGCGCCACAGAGATCCCCGCCCCAACCAAGCGCCTCAGGATCTTCTTATTTTCACGTTTCCGTCTTTTATCCACAATGACTTCAACTTTGACGCCCCTCTTATGGGCCTGGATAAGAACGTCGGCAATGGTATTCGAGGTGAACGAGAAGGCCTGGACAAAGATGGAGGACTTAGCCTCACTTAAAGCTTCGACAATGGCTCCTGTGCAACCGCCCTGGGGGGAGAAATAGACTTGACTCGTACGGGATGATTCGGACTGGGCGTAAACGGAAAGAGGAAGGAAGAAGAGACAAAAAATAGACCACTCGAAAAAGTGTTTACGCATAAGTTGAAAAAACTCCTTTAAAGTGCAAGCATTATACTCCTGTCAGAATAACCTGGCTAGGCGTGTTTTAAAACCGGGCAAAGCACCTGGACAATCTTTTGATGACGAACGAAGCTCCCCCTCAGCGCATTATGATTCATTTTGGAAAGAGCCTATTCTGTTCGATCACGATCCTTTCTTCTATTTTCGTTGACAGCACCGAAGAGGTGTTCATACTATAGTCATAGAGGGAACAGGCCTTGGATACCGCATCAGCCTTGAAAAATCTCAAAATATCGGAAGTCCTCGTCGTTTTTCTTATCTTTTTCTGCACCCTCGTGATTTTTTCCCTGGATGTCTTTGTCAAAGCAAACATCTCTTTCTACATTTTTTATTTCCCCTACATCGCCGTGATGGCATGGCGTTTCGGAAAATATGCTTCCTGGCCCATGGTGATTTTATGTTTTGTATTGTGGTTTTTGAAGCAATGGGATATGGGACAAGCGGAACTTAAAGTCTCGATGGTCTGGAACGGCATGATCTGCCTCGCGAGTTTTTGCGCCATTTGCTGGATGACTCTCGCCCTACGCGATCGCGAAGAGAATCTTAAAAAAAGGTCCCAAGAACTTGAGCAGTTCGCTCTTCATGCCGCGCACGAACTGCAGTCACCGACGACCAACATTCTCGGATACGCGCAGTTGCTCGATGAAAGGTTCCAAAATAGTTCGGATCTTGAAACGAAGGATATTGCCGAGAACATACAGAAGAATGTGAATCGCATGACAACCATGATCACGGAGCTTTTGGACTATGCGAGAGTCGGAAACAGGGATCTTCCCGTATCCCTCGTTGATCTTGAAAAAATCGTAAAGGAAACGCTTGAGACTTTTTCCTTTGAGATCGCGGAAAAGAAAGCGACGATTGTCGTCGATCCTCTCCCCTGTCTGGCGGTTCAGCCCGGGCTCATCGGATTGCTTTTCCAAAATCTGATCGGCAACGCCCTGAAGTATTGTGAGCAAGAACCGCGCATCCATATTGCCGCAGTCCGGAAGGGAAAGGAATGGCTTTTTTCTGTTCGTGACAACGGGATCGGTATCCCAAAGGAAGCCCAGAAGAGAATCTTTCTCATGTTTGAAAAATTACCGACCTCAAAAAAATATCCGGGCACGGGAATCGGACTCGCAACCTGCCAAAAAATCATTGAACGTTATCACGGACGCCTTTGGGTCGAATCCCCGCCTCAAAATTCCGCCGAGTCTGGTCACCGCCCTAAGACTGCCGAACCTGCAAAGGGCTCGATTTTTTATTTCACCCTCCCAGCTATCCCAAAAACTGTCACCACCGCCACAAAAAAAGAAACGACACTTCCAAATCATTAACCCAAAGCCAACTCTCATATTCCTACGACTTGCAACCCTTGGCAGCGTCAATGAGCGTGTAGGGATTAGTTCCAGCACAGCTAAAACTACCTGTTTGATTCAAAATGATCGAAGCGCCGGCATGACTGCCTGTGCCCAATCGTGTTGCCATACAAAACCCGCCGCTCGTTTGACCACAGCTAAAACTCCAGTTCGTACTGACAACAGGCCGTAAGTTATGCGATAACATGGTCGCCGCATTCTGGAAATCCGCATTGCTTAAAGTCGGCCACGTCCCGCCTGCGGAGTCTATATTCATGACTAAAGCCGAGCGTACGAAACCCAATACATTTTGGGCTTCCGCAATATATCCAGTTTCCGGCTGAGCTGTTAATCTAGGAAGGATCATGGACGCTAGAACAGCTAAAATGACTATTACGATGAGAATTTCGACAAGCGTAAAACCTTTTTTGTGGTTTCTCCATTTTTTCATAAAAATCAAAGACTCCTTTCCAACGCCCATTGTTTTCATATCATTCTCGTAATTAACCCTCGTGCCAAAATTTAAAATGAATCCCTTTCTACGCATCTGTTTTAAATGGCTTTATTTCTTTTGTTTCCTTATGTTAAAACTATAACCTATCCCATTTACTTTTTAAAATTATAATTTATAGCAATTTATAATTTTTTGTTCTATTCAAGCGCTTAGCTTTATTAAAATAAACATATTAGTATTGTTTTGATCTTCGGCTTGATGGGATACATCTCAAGAAGATTCATTCGATTCAAATGTCATCCATAGAATAAAATTAACTACGCTGAAAAAAAGCCCTCTCAAGGAGTTGCCTCAATTTGATTTCTCGGCTTTCCTCTAAGGTCTGTTTTCAATCGATAGTGAATGTTATCCTCGACAGTGTCCGGTAACTTATTTCAAGGATGCGATGTCAATCACGAAACGGAATTTCACATCCCCCTTGATCACGCGCTCATAGGCTTCATTGACTTTCTGGATAGGAATCATTTCGATATCAGAAACGATATTGTGCTTGCCGCAAAAATCCAGCATCTCCTGCGTTTCCCGGATCCCGCCGATCAGTGACCCCGCCAAACTGTGGCGGCCAAAGATAAGATTGGCAGCATTCACGGTCGGAGACTTGGGGGGCACACCGACCACCACCATCGTTCCGTCGCGTTTGAGAGTATTGAGATACTGATTCCAATCAACATCCACCGAAACCGTGCAGATGATAAGGTCAAAAGTCTTCGCCAGTTTCTCGAAGGTTCCTGCTTCCGCCGTCGCACAGTAGTGATCCGCACCGAGACGTTTGGCGTCGGTCTCCTTTTTACGTGATCGACTGAGCACAGATACCTCCGCTCCCATGGCCTTTGCGATCTTGACCGCCATATGTCCGAGACCACCCAGACCGATCACACCCACCTTTTTCCCAGGACCCGCTTTCCAGTGGCGAAGGGGGGAATAAGTCGTGATACCGGCACAAAGAAGCGGTGCTGTGGCATTCATGGGAAGATTTTCAGGCAGGCGAAGAACAAAATCCTCGTTGACAACGATCCGGGTTGAATACCCTCCTTGGGTCAGAGTTTTACCGTCTTTTTCCTTGCAATTATAGGTGAAAACCGGCTGAGGACAATATTGTTCATATCCTTCTTTGCATTCCGGACACTCCCGACAGGATTCTACGAGACACCCGACTCCGACTCTATCGCCAGGTTTGAATTTTTTCACTTGAGCCCCTACTTGAGCTATGATGCCCACGATTTCATGTCCCGGGACCATCGGGTACAAGGAATGCCCCCATTCGTCACGGACCTGGTGAATATCCGAATGGCAGATGCCGCAGAAATGAATGTCTATCAGGATATCGTTTGGCCCCACCGCACGCCGGTTGAACTCGAAAGGGCCTAAAGGTTTTACAGCGCTTTCGGCTGCGTAAGCTTTCGTCGGATACATTGGAACCTCCTGTAAACAGATGTTGAAGGGTTTCTAAAAGTAACGTTTGAACGGCATGAAATAAAATTTCTGAAAACCATTATGTCACAGAGATCTGAAAATAGGAACCTCCGATTCCGGCTGTTTCCAAAGCCGCCGACCTTTTCTTTACCCTCCCATCGCAACGCCCCTTTAAATCAAATTCTGCTTGTGGAACATCACGGGAGGTTTTATACTTTTTTAAATTTTAGGTGCCTATTTTTTGAAGCAATGACAATCCAGATGATATTGGTGATTTTGAAACGCCTTATGAGAAATCATGTTACCAAAAGCTAAAGGCCTTTCCCCGGATTTTCTTTTCCTTTTTTCAGCACTGGTTATTTTTATGTCCTGCTTTTTTTTATTTTTCAAACTCCTACCAGCTATTGCCGACGAGCCCTGCCACAGTCGGATGATCCTCGGAATTCTGGATGGCACTGATCGTTTCCCAAAACTCTGCCCCTATTTACCGGGCTATCACTGGACCGTGGCTCTTTTATATTGGCTGACTCATTTCAGGGGACCGGGATCGACTGAGCTTTTACCGCTTGCTTCGCCCGTGGCTCTATACTTCTTTCCGACCATGCTACGGCTTTTATCCACGATCCTTTCATTTGCTAGTTTTGTCGTCTATTTTTTTCTCGTAAAAACCCTGGATAGAAATTCCACCGCGGCAAAAGCCACTTTTTTTCTTTTCTCGCCGCTTTTTGTTCCCTATTTCTTTTTGATTTATACAGACATCTATTCCCTGATGTATCTTTTCCTGGCTCTTTTATTCGCGATCAAACGGCGCCTGTGGCTTTCCGGTTTCTTCGGCATTCTCAGCCTCATGATCCGACAAAATAATATCTTTTGGCTTGGATTTATCGTCGCACTTGTCTATATTGAAGATTACTACCCGCAGTACAAGTGGAAAGACGTCAGGCAATGGATCTCAAAATTTTTCTTCTTCTTTTTCGCCCTGTTTTTAGTCGCAGTCTTTGTGATCTGGAATAAAGGATTCATCCTCGGCGACAAAGCTCATCACCCGCTAGGTTTTTCACTCGATAACTTTTTTTTATTGCTTTTTCTTTTCTTTTTTCTTTTTCTTCCTCAAAATCTTTTTAACGCCCCCAAAATCCTCGCGCTCTTGAAACGGAACCGATGGATCATTCCCATTTTGATCGTGACTTTTTTATTATATCTTTTTTGTTTTAAAGCCAATCACCTTTACAACACTGTGCAAAGCTGGTTCCAGCGTTTTCTCCACAACTGGCTCCTCGAGTGGATGAGGAACCCTGCCCTCTGGAGCAAAATGCTCACCTTTTTACCGATAGGTTATAGTCTCCTTTCCCTTTGCGTCACACGCTTAGAACGAAGATCTTTTTATCTCCTTTATCCGTTTACGTTTTTGTTTCTGTCCCCGATCGTCGTCATCGAACCCCGCTATCTTTTTATTCCCATCGCTTTTTTCATCCTCTTTATGGAACCTCCTTCCGAAGAAATAACGCTTGCGACCCTGGCTACCAACCTCACACTGACGGGTTGTTTGATCGCAGCTTTGTCAACCCCGATGGCACTCCGTTTTTTCCCTTAAAGATCAACCGGAGAAATCCAGTATTCTTTCTGTCAGAAAAAGAGCGCGATGCAGTGACAAAAATGGTGGATAGACCCGGAATCAAGTAGCCCTGAAAGAAAAATTACAGGGCCTTTAATTTTTGACGGGAGGATCTTTGAGAAGAGCAAATTCCCTCAGTTTTTCAACGATGAAACTTGCCGCGAGCGGGCAACCCACGGAGGATAAATGAATGCCGTCCGTAAAATAGGGCGCCGATTGTTTCTTTTCTAGTTGAAAAAACACCCTTTCGAGATCGATCACCGGAACCTGCCGAGACGCGCCTACTTCCCGCACAATATGGTTATAAGCCATATGGGTTTTCACCAGATCTTCATAAGAATTAAAACAGAAAAAGGTTGGCCCGTGCCCTGCCAACTGCGATGCATCAAACGGTGCTGTCATCAATACCGGCTTGATATTATGGCTTTGACAAAAATCCACCATGGCGTTCAAGTTAGCTTTATATTTCTCCTGCGGCACACGAAAGGTACGCGAGGGACCTGTTTTCGTCGTTTTAAAAACTTTTTCTTTCAATTGAGCGATCATCCAGTGGTAAGCCTGATAAGTTCTGCATTTTTCCAGAAAATTAATCAGACTGACCTCCCAATCCTCTTTCACGCGCACCAAATGATCGGGCTTGCTTGCAAACCAATGGTCATTCCATCCAAAAAAAATAGTCACGATCTCGGGTTGATACTTCAGGATCACATGCCTGAGCACCTGCAATCCCTGATAGGAAGAATAGCCGCTGGCGCCGGCGTTAATGACCTGATAACTGTCAGGGAATTGTATTTCAAGAATTTCATCCATGTAATTGGGATAAGAATTTTTCATATTGTCACACCCATGCGTGCAGGAACATCCGAGAGTCATGATGCGCGTGATCCCGCGAGGCTTCTCCAAAACATACTGATCTTCCCAATAAGGCCTCTGGGTCCAAAAAAGGAGTTTGTCTTTTACAAAAGTACTGTCCGGATTTTCTTTGAAATACCGGGAAAAATTCAGAACCGAGGTCGTTTCAGGCTGGGACTGGATGACCAGAGGTGTATCGGAATATCTAAAATTTAAAACCCGCAGGACCACTTCGCTGACAAATAACAAAAGCACAAACGGGAGGATGGAAAAAACAAGATATTTGAAAAACAAAATCCATGGACTACGTGAAAACGAGAGGAAAAGTATCTTTTTATTTCCCATAAAGAGCAAAACCTTGGTTGACACTCTGTGATAAAAAGATTTTTACACTACTAATCATATCTAAAAGTCATGCCGCATAAAATAATCCGGATCCTTGTTAAATTAAAAACGCCTTATCAAAAAGCTTCCTGCAGGAAATCCTCCCCTCAGATAACTTTCCACAGCAGACATTTCTGATCCTGATAAACTTCCTGTAGATGCCCCTTCAGCTGGGTCGTGACCTCCTCAAGAAAAGGACTTGGTTTGGGAATTAACACATAGTCCAGCTTGAAAAAGCGGAGCTTTTGGGCAAGCGGTAAACTGCCATAATGGGGCATGTGATCCAACAAACCCAATAACAACCCATTGACAAAATTGATCCGAAAAGCCTTCGGGGTTCTTCGAAATTCAGATGCTTGTCCATGATCGGTAAAATAGGACTTCAATCCTGTTTTATAAAACAGATATTCGCTGTACATGCATTTAAATGACGCCGTCAGAACGACATCGTTTTGCTGCGCATGTGCTTTAAGCCACTGGTATCCCCCGCCAAAGGAAAAATCACGATTCCAAAGAGACAGGGGCATTTTCCAAAATCCCGCCACGGCAAGCAGAAGTATGATGCCGCAAACAGTTTTTTTCTGCATCACCCACGTTTTTATAAGATGGAACCTTGCGGAAAGCCAAAAAGAAAAGAGCATGATGAAAAAATATTGTGGGATATAAACAAAATAGTGGCGACTCTCTAGACTGAAAAAGTTTTTCTTGGAAATCAATGCCGCCGCAAGAAAAAAAACCGAAAGAATAACAACCGCACGGCTAAAAAAAGAAAAATAGCGCGTTCCTTTTAATATAGAAATTTTTTCATGAATCCACCCAGCTGAAGACAATATCATGACAGGCGCAAAGTACAGCATATGGATGGTTAATTCCGATAGCGGTTTTAACGTTGCGTAAATCAGAACTCCAAAAAAAGTCCATGCGGTCATCAAACGATCGAGCGGCGAGACTTCCTTTTTCAAGCAAACATAAAAGAAAATCACAACGGATACAACGACGATCAACATGAGGAGCGTCATGAGAAGGCAAAAAAGGGGCGCACCTCCCGGGGCATCCCTTGTGGGCAAATACGCGGCCGTGATATTTTTACCATGAAAGGCATAGTCCGCAAAAATAAGTCCGGAAACAAGACTGCTTCCCAAGGCATGGAAATAAAGCCGATGTTTTAAAAAACCTCCCCTTTGGGCGATGGAACTCATGTATTCAAAAACCGTGATCCATAAACAGAAAACAGCATAAAAAGGTTGTAACCATAACGTTAAGGCCGCTGTCATGATGATCGCGATATGATGTTTTTTATTGCCCGGATCTCCCTTATAGATCAGAGAGATCCACAAAAAAATGGGCGCGATTCCATCCAGAGGTCTTGAAAACCTGAACAAGGTCGTGTGGATACCCGGCCAGGGACAGAATAGGGTGCCCAGAAGAAGGAGCAAGGCTGCTGCGGCACTGACACTGAGAGGATAGTTCCATAATTTCCAGCAACAAACGGCAATAACAAACCAAACAAAAAGCGGCATGAGAATTTGCCATAATGGGAAAAACCACTCGAGAGGGATTTTTGTATATTTAGAGACGAGCCCTATGACTTCAGCCGTAGTAAAAGGGATGATATTCCGAGTGCCCTGCTCTTCGTAATAATAAGGATTTCCATCACAGCGGGGCGACATCATTCTGCCCTTGGCAATACTCCAGTAGACCAGTTGGTCGTCCGACATCACATACTGCCAAGATTTTGAATGACGGGCTTCCCGCCCATAATGAATAAAAAAACCCAAGACAAAAATAAAAGTCACAGCCAGGGTGTAAACGGCAAGCGGCGTACGAAAAAAAGATCTTTTAATAAGCGGGATCATAAGTTTCACGCCACTTCATTTCATACTCATATAATCTGTAATAGGCTTGCTGCTGTTGATCCGCCAAAAATAAGAGCTGCAAGGCAATTTCATCGATCGCCAGATCTGAAACGCCATGTTTTTTTGCTTCTCTGATCATTTTATAAAAACCTGTTTCGTTTCCGATGTTGATGAAATAAATCAAGGCAAGACGATAACCGGTTAAATTTTGGGGGTCCTCAGTCAGAATTTTTTTCGCCACCGCCCAAGTTTGCTTAAAATCTCCTTGAGCCAGAAACGTTTCACCTTGAGCGATGAGTCCGGAGACATCTTCGGCAGGGAAAGCGCTGTTATGGTCTATCAAGATAAAAACAACATTAAGAATGACCCCGAGAAAAGTCCTGAAAATTATTTTTTTCCAATAAAATCGATTCATTGCCTGTATCGTGGAGACAGTCGCGGACAAGGCTTTAAGGTAAGATTCATATTTTTCGGAGCTCCCCATTCCATGATCGATGAGAATCGCGCACTAACGAGATCGACTTATGCGCCTTCGACCTCTCGATCTTTAGCTGGACGCATTCAAATTCCCGTTTCAGCAAAAGACCTCATGATTTTACAATGACGTTTTACAATGACGTTCATTTTTCCGCCGGGTGGAATCAAATTTTACGAAGTTTATTATGTCACAAAGGTTTTAAAATTGAAACGCCCTTTTCCGAAATCCTATTCATTCGAACTGTGATTTTGTGGACATATTCACTAAAGACGGATAAAATCTTTCAAAAGATTTTATACGATTCTAAAATTGAATAATGGATTTGTTGTTTTACACGAATTTCTGATAAAACTTTGAACATTACTTACCCATCGTCCCGAAAGTCTCTTCTGATAGAACAAAAATGATGCCCATAGAAAAAAAAGAGACCTACAAAACCGTTGCCTTTTTCGTTTTTGCTTTCGTTGTTTTTACCGGTGGTTACCTTGCGGTAAAAAACATGCTTCACCTCGCCGATGAATACTGCCATCACATGCAGATCATGGAGATCCTTGAAGGTAAAAATTTCTTCCCCAGCCGCTGTCCTTACTTGCCCGGCTACCATTGGTCAACGGCCATTTTAAGCTGGTTGATCCGCAGTGATCATGGTGACAGTATCCGTTTTTTAAGCACAGCCCTTTCTTTTCTTTGCGTCCTGGCTTTCTTTATGCTGGCAAAAAAGATCGATGCTCGCTCCTCCATCCAAAAATCCTTATTGTTTCTTTTATCCCCTGTTTTCTTTCCGTTCTTTTTTGTGATCTATACGGATATTTACGCCATGTTTTATGTTTTTCTAGCCCTAGGGGCTGCGCTCAATCAACGTCTTTGGCTTTCCGGCATCTTCGGCATTCTCAGCCTCATGGTCCGCCAAAATAATATTATCTGGCTTGCTTTTATCGGATGGCTTGCTTACTTCCAGAATTATTACCCGCAATACCGTTGGCAAGACATCAAACGATGGATGCCCAAGTTCTTTTTTTTCTTTCTTGCAGCGGCCTTGATGATCGCGTTCGTTATCTGGAATAAGGGTTTTATTCTCGGAGACCGAAAATATCATTATGTAACTTTCAATGGCGGCAATATATTTCTGGCGCTTTTTATTTTCTTTTTCCTTTTTCTGCCTTTAAATCTTTCGAATTTCTTTAAGATCATATCCCATTTAAAACGCAGTATCATGCTCTGGCTTATTTTAATCGAAATCACCATGATTTATTTTTTCTTTTTCCAATCAACCCATTACTACAACGGATTTGCCCGTTTTCTGCATAACTGGTTTATTTTCTGGATGACTTCACCGTCCATACTTGTTAAGGCCGCGGCATTCATCCCTATCGTTTATTCGGTGCTTTCGCTTTGCGTCACCCCGTTGCAACGCAAATCCTATTACCTTTTGTATCCGTTCTCGATCTTGTTTTTACTTCCGCTCCCGGTCATCGAAATCCGGTATCTTTTCATTCCCTTGGCTTTTTTTATTCTTTTCAAACAAAAGGATCCGGAAAATATCACGCTTTTTACACTCGCAACTTATATTGTCCCGAATATTTGCGTCATTTATCTTATTTTGCATGGAACTTTTTTTCCGTAGTTTAAAAAATTAAATGCTTAACTTAAAACGGGTCTGTCATCACGAACGGGGCTTTTTGAAACAAAAAAAACCTTATGAAATTTGAGCCATCAAAAGATAATCAAACAATCGCCTTTTGGGGAACATTGGTCGTGCTTGTGTTCATCAGCGGTTTCTTCCTGATGAAAAACATCGCGATGAGCGCTGACGAAACGGTCCATGCCCCTATCATTTCCGATATTTTAGGCGGCACGAATCTATTCCCGACCCATTGCCCTTATCTGCCGGGATATCATTGGTCGATGGCGCTATTGATGAAGTTGTGTCATGTCTCTGATTTTATCTCGATGCGCACCCTGACCGCCCTGCTTTCCTTTCTCTGTTTTGTCATTTTTTTCATGCTGGCAAATAAAGTCGATCGAGACTCCGCGATACAGAAATCCCTCCTTTTTCTTTTTTTCCCGTTATTTTTTCCATTCTTCTTTTTGGTCTATACGGACATTTATTCTATGTTTTATGTTTTCCTGGCTCTTTGGGCCGCGCTCAACAAGCGGCTTTGGCTTTCCGGTATGTTCGGCATCCTGAGTCTTTTCGTCCGACAAAACAATATCATTTGGCTTGCTTTCATCGGGTTGCTTGTTTATTTCCAGAATTATTATCCCCAATACCGGTGGCGGGATATCAAACGATGGATGCCAAAATTCTTCTTTTTCTTTCTCGCGGCCATTTTGCTTGTTGCCTTCGCTATTTTGAATAAAGGCCTCATTATCGGCGATAAAGCGCATCATTTCTTAACTCTGACTTGCGGCAATATCTTTTTTTCGCTTTTCCTTTTCTTTTTTTTCTTCCTGCCTCTAAATCTAAGGAATTTTCCAAAAATTGTCGCGTTTCTGAAGCAAAACAAGATCATGTGGCTCATCCTGATTGAATTATTCCTCGTTTATTATTTATTTTTCAACGCGGATCACCCTTACAACCGGTTTGGCCGCTTCATACGCACTTGGATCATGTTCATGATGACGGCGTCCTTGTTTAACAGATTCTTGACCTTTTTGCCGATCGCCTATGCCGTTCTTTCGCTTTGCGTCACACGCCTGCATCGGCCGTCCTTTTATCTTTTCTATCCCTTTGCGATTCTTTTCCTGTTGCCGTTGTCCTTTGTCGAAATTCGTTATTCCTTCATTCCCTTTTCGCTGTTCTTATTATTCAAGGAAAAAGATTCCGAACGGATCATACTCATGACACACGCCATTAACATTGTTGTCATCGGATGCTTGATTTTCTTAATGTGGGATGGATCTTTTTTCCCTTAAGATGAACCGGCTGAGATCCCCTTTTGAAATCTGCCGGCTTTTAACATTCCAAAGGCTTCTGAAGCAGCGCACCAGTAAGATAAGGTTATGATGAAAGTAAATAAGGAAATTTATAAATTTGTTATCTTTTTTTCAGTCTCATTGATTCTGTTTGGGTACGGGACCCTTTCCATCAAGGACTTGCCCACATCCTCCGATGAAAACGTTCACGCCCCCCATATCGCAAGGATTTTGAACGAACACAACCTTTTTTTGAAAACCGACACGTCGCCTTTGCCCGGATATCACTGGACCATGGCTTTTTTGGCAAAGCTGGTTCATAGCAGCAGTGCCACCTCCATGCGTTTTTCAACTTCGTTTCTCTCGTTTTTTTGCCTGATCGCTTTCGTGATTCTTGCGAGAAAAATCGACAACGATGCTGCGTTCCAGAAATCCTGTCTCTTTCTCATTTTTCCGCTGATCTTTCCTTTTTTCTTTTTGATCTATACGGATGTTTATTCCATGTTCTACGTTTTTCTGGCTCTGTGGGCCGCGCTGGACCAACGGCTCTGGCTTTCCGGCATTTTTGGAATTTTGAGTATTTTTGTCCGACAAAACAACATCGTCTGGCTTGTTTTTGTCGGGTTGCTTGCTTATTTCCAAAACTATTATCCTCAGCACCGGTGGCAGGATATCAAGCACTGGCTTCCGAAATTCTTTTTTTTCTTTCTTGGGGCGGTCCTCTTGACTGCGTTTGCGATTTGGAATAAAGGCCTTGTACTTGGACAAAGAGAACTGCATCCGCTCTCCCTGAATTTCGGAAATTTATTTTTTTTCCTTTTTATTTTCTTCTTCCTCTTTTTACCTCAAAATCTGAAAAACTTTCCAAAGATTGTCGCTTTCCTGAAACGCCACAAGATCATGTGGTTGATCTTGATTGAGCTTTTTTTAATTTACTATTTGTTTTTTAATGCGAAACATCCGTACAACCGATTCGGCCGCTTCATCCATAACTGGATTTTGTTCATGATGACAGCTTCCTTGCAAAACAAAATCCTGACCTTTTTACCCATCGCCTATGCCGTCCTATCGCTCTGCGTCACACGCCTTCAGCGAGCATCATTTTACCTTTTCTACCCGTTCACAATCCTTTTTCTCATTCCCCTGCCTATTATTGAAATCCGTTATTTGTTTATCCCTTTTTCATTTTTTTTATTGTTTAAAGAAAAGGATAGTGAAAGGATTACGTTTTACACTCTCGCAATCAACAGTTTCATCCTTTTCTGTCTGATGTTTACCTTGGCAGATGGTTCTTTTTTTCCATAAAAATCCCGGATCACAGCGAGGACTCTTGCGAAGATACCGGCAAAACAATCTCGGACAGAAAATATCGATGCCGGCCGTTTTAAAATAGGATCAAAATTTTATGAACATGGAACTCAAACCTTCATGGGAATCAAATCATGAAAGCCGCAACAGAACATTTTTCTTTACTGCCGCCTTAATCGTTTTTGCATGCGGATTTTTTCTATTAAAAGACATTCGGCTCATCGCCGATGAATACACTCATCACTCGCAAATCCTGGAGATTGTGACGGGGAAAAATCTTCTTCCTAGCACCTGTCCCTATCTGCCTGGATATCATTGGTCCATGGCATTCCTAAGTTCTCTGATTCATGACCACCACCCTTATGCCCTGCGCTTTTTATCTTCCGTATGTTCGTTCTTGTGTCTGGTGGTTTTTTTTCTGACGGCAAAAAAAATCGATAGAAACTCCGCCATCCAAAAATCCCTTTTATTCCTCTTCCTCCCGCCTCTTTTTCCTTTCTTCTTTCTGATTTATACAGATGTTTATTCTATGTTTTATGTCTTTCTGGCTCTGTGGGCCGCGCTAAATCGCCGTCTTAGGCTTTCCGGCATTTTGGGGATTCTTAGCCTCATCGTACGCCAGAATAACATCCTCTGGCTTGGCCTTATCGCGTTCATCGCTTATTTTGAGAATGTCGATACGCAGGACCGATGGAAAGACGTTAAAAAAAGGATCCCTCAATTTTCTTTTTTTGGGCTGGCACTCATCCTGACCATTGTCTTTGTTATCTGGAACAAAGGTTTTGTTCTCGGCGACAAAACAAACCATTTTCTTTCCTTAACTGCCGGTAATCTTTTTTTCTCAGCTTATCTTTTCTTTTTCCTTTTCCTGCCGCAAAATCTGGCCAATGGCTCGAAAATCCTTCATTTCTTAAAACAAAATAAACTGATATTGCTGATTTTGATCGAACTTTTTTTTGTTTATCTTTTGTTCTTCAAGTCAGAACATCTCTACAACACGCTTGCAGGACATATCCACAATCGCATCGTCTGGCGTATGGAGTCCCATAAGATTCTTTCGTTTCTACCCATCGCATACACGGTTCTTTCGCTTTGCGTCACACGGCTACAACAAAAATCGTTCTATCTGTTTTATCCGGTCGCGATCCTTTTTCTGATAACACTCCCTGTCATTGAGATCCGATATACTTTTATTCCGTTTTCGCTCTTTTTGCTATTCAAGGAGAAAAGCTCCGAACGAATCACTCTGTTGACACTCGCCACCTACGTTGTCCCGATTGTTTGCCTCATGGCTTTAATATTGGACAGAACTTATTTTCCTTAAATATTTTGTAAAATGGATGAATTTTTTAAAGGAAACGACGAAATTCATAGAGGACGGCTTGAGGGCAGCTTTGTATCGAAAGTTTCAGGACATTCCGTCTTTCTTTCAGTATCTCTAATCTTTGAGGTGGATCAAATCCGTGATCAAATTCGATAAAGAAACCCGTGGAAGTTTTTACTTTTTTATCACCACGCTGATGATATTGACCATCAACTTTCTTTTTATTAAAAACATTCTTAATATATCCGATGAAGAAGTCCACTGCCAACAAATCCTGGATATCCTAACAGGTAAAACGCTCCTTCCGAGCACTTGCCCTTACCTGCCCGGGTATCATTGGTCCATCGCGATCATTAGCTGGCCTTTTCAATACCTGACGACAACATCGGCGCGTCTCATATCCACGGTCCTTTCTTTTTTTTGTATACTCGCTTACTTTTTCCTGGCAAAAAAAATGGACCGCAGCTCCGCATTGCAAAAGGCCTTCCTTTTCTTTCTTTGCCCAATTTTCTTTCCATTTTTCTCGCTTATTTATACCGACATTTATTCCATGTTCTATGTGTTCCTGGCCTTATGGGCCGCGCTCAACAAGAGGCTTTGGCTTGCCGGCATTTTCGGCATCCTGAGCATCATCGTGCGTCAAAACAATATCCTGTGGCTCATGTTTATTGGATGGATCACCTACTTCGAAAATTACTACCCCCAATATCGTTGGGAGGACGTCAAGAAATGGCTTCCTAAATTTTCTTTCTTTTTTCTTGCGGCAGTCCTGATGATCTTCTTTTTTATTTGGAATAAAGATTTTGTTCTCGGAGACAGAAGGAACCATTTCCTCCACTGGAATGTCGGCAATGTGTACTTCACGGCTTTCATTTTCTTTTTCCTTTTCCTGCCTCAAAATCTTGAAAATTTTCCTAAGATCCTGGATTTCCTAAAGCGAAACAAAATCATCTGGCTGATCCTCATCGAGATCTTTCTTGTTTACCTCCTTTATTTTAAAGTTGATCACCGGTACAACAAAATCGGGCGCTATGTTCATAACATCATTTTGATGTATATCATGGAGCCGCACAAAATCATCTCGTTTTTGCCCATCGCCTATTCGGTCCTTTCGCTTTGCGTCACGCGCTTTCACCGGCCATCTTTTTATCTTCTTTACCCCTTCACCCTTGTTTTCCTACTCCCGCTTCCTGTCATCGAAATCCGGTATTCGTTTATACCCATCGCACTCTTCCTCCTGTTTAAGGAGAAGGATTCCGAACGAGTCTTGTTATTTACATTTCCACTTTATGTTTTTGTGATTTTTTGCTTTATGAATTTAATTCGGGATGCCTCTTATTTTCCTTAACACAAGCCGCCATCACAAATAGAAAGGCTTCCAGAACTTGACGAAAAACTGCACGGCATCGGCTTGATCGGATTGATAAAAAAATTAATACCGCATTAAATCGAATTGTTTTTCGGTAAATCCAGAATATTTTGGTCAACGCCTTAAAGTTGAAGGGCTTTCTAACCAAGTGTTCATTCTCATTACTCCTGTTTTTATGGTTTGCTTTTTCGATGACAGGCGACCGTCGCAACCTTGACGGGTCATACCACAAATACCTATCACTTTTGGATTCGACTATCCTCCATACACAAAAGCGCTATTTTACTTGCAAACCAATAAGACATCAGTAGACTTCATCCAGCAAAAATGCTGTTTTTCAATCATCATTGTATGAAAGGACTTATGCACCGGACCTTGGCAATCAATCATATCCGTGATATCCCGGCAAAATACCGTAAAACTCCGATTGGGCTTTTGCTCGAATACCACAATCTAAATCGCTCTTTTCAACCTTATTCTCAAGCTAGGCTTTTGATCGGTATGTGCATGGACAGCAGAAAGTTCCTCCATATCCCGGATAACTTTGCTTTCATTCTAAGAACGGGTGGAGCCAACCTCCGGTACAGTGAGTTCAAAGTATCTTATGCAATCGGTGTAGGAAAGGTCTCGCACATCGCCTTAATCGGACATAATCATTGCGGGATGGTTCATCTCGAAGCACGCAAAGAACAATTCATTAAAGGTCTTATCAGATATGGCGGCTGGGGGGAAAAAGCTGCTTTGGAACATTTTGATAGTTATGCCTCTATGTTCGAGATTGGCGATGAGACTGATTTTGTTCTCAGTGAAGTCAAACGGCTTCGCTTACGATACCCTAAGGTGGTGGTGGCTCCTCTATTTTTCAAAATTGAGGATAATCGCCTTTATATCCTCAAGGAAAAATGAAACGGGAAGAAGCCATTTTCTCCTTGCAAATTCCCTCTACATCAGTAGACTTCATTCCAATTAATTTTCATATAAAGGAGTAAAAAATGGCAAACGCTGTAGAAAAATGGGTTGAGGAACAAGCGAAACTGACAAAGCCGGACAAGATTTATTGGTGCAACGGCTCGGAAGAAGAGGCTAAAAGACTCATTGAAGTCGGCATCAAGGAAGAAAAACTCAACGGCAAACCCGTTTTTCAGAAACTCAATGACAAGCACTGGCCAAACGCGTATTTGCATCGTTCTCATCCCAATGATGTCGCCCGCACCGAACAGTTAACCTTTATCTGTCATCCGGACAAAGACACCGCCGGACCGAACAATCACTGGATGGATCCCAAAGAAGCCAAAGAAAAAATGATCAAACTTTTTGATGGCTGCATGAAAGGCCGGACCCTCTATGTCCTTCCCTACATGATGGGTCATCCGAAATCACCGTACGCCAAGGCCTGTGTCCAAATCACGGACAATACTTATGTCGCTGTCAGCATGCGCATCATGACCCGCATGGGCAAGGACGCATTAGATCGTATCGGTCATTCTGAAAATTTCGTACGCGGTCTTCACTCCATCGGTGATTTGAACCCCGAACGTCGTTTTATTATGCATTTCCCGCAGGAAAATCTCGTATGGAGCTTCGGTTCCGGTTACGGCGGCAATGCGCTTCTTGGAAAAAAATGCTTTGCGCTTCGTATTGCTTCTTGTCTCGGCTTAAAAGAAGGTTGGCTTGCGGAGCATATGCTAATTATGGGAATCGAAGATCCCAAAGGTAATGTCACTTATATGGCCGCTGCGTTACCCTCTGCCTGTGGAAAAACAAACCTTGCGCTGATGCAATCCGCTTTGCCGGGTTACAAAATCTGGACCTTGGGCGATGATATCGCGTGGCTCAATGTCGGACCTGACGGACGTCTTTATGCGATCAATCCGGAAGCCGGTTTCTTCGGTGTCGCTCCCGGAACATCTCTAAAGACCAACCCCAACATGATCAAAACACTCAAAAACTCGGACTTCTTTCCGACTTTTTACACCAATACTGCCCTCGATGCGGATACCCATGAACCTTGGTGGGAAGGACTGGATGGAACAACACCCAAAAATGTCATCGATTGGCAGGGAAACGCTTGGGATCCTTCGAAAGGAAGCAAAGCAGCTCACCCGAATTCCAGATTTACGGTTTCTATGTATAATTGCCCGACACTTTCTAAAGAAATTGATAACCCGAACGGTGTTCCGATTTCGGCGATTTTACTTGGCGGCCGCCGAAGCAAGCTGATTCCTTTGGTTATGGAAGCATTCAGCTGGCAGCACGGCGTATTCCTCGGAACGCGCACAGGTTCCGAAACAACAGCCGCCGCGGCGCACCAAGTCGGCGTTCTTCGCCGTGATCCGATGGCCATGCTTCCCTTTTGCGGTTATAACATGGGGGATTATTTTGGCCATTGGCTCAATATCGGGAAAAAACTGAAACACGCCCCCAAGATTTTTTCCATCAATTGGTTCCGTACCGATGAAAACGGCAAGTTTATCTGGCCGGGATTCGGAGAAAATATCCGTGTGCTGAAATGGATCATCGACCGGGTAGAAGGAAAAGCAAGCGCCAAAGATTCTGCGCTTGGTCTCCTTCCAGACCTCAAAGATTTCGATCTTTCCGGACTGGATGTTCCGAAAGCGAAGATTGAACAACTTTTCATGGTCGATCCTTCTGAATGGACCGCAGAACTTCAGGATATTGAAAAGTATCTCAGCCAGTTCGGTGCTCAGATGCCGGAAGCCATCTGGCAGGAATACCGGTCCTTAGCTGAAAAATTACATCACTCTGCTTTATCGAAATAAACAGCCCTTGAACGTTTCCCTGTTTTAGCAGTGTCGCGAGGCCATGACGTGACGGATTTTTTTGTTTCGTTTCACTGATGATGAGGAATAAAGTGGAAAATACAAAATTCGCATCCCCTACCCGGTCACAGCCTCAGGAAATCGCTGCCGCCCGGGGAATCATCATCGACAGCAAACTCTTCACAGAAGCTCTTAACCTCTTCCCCGAAGTCATCATGATCCTTGATCAAAACCGCCAAACCGTTTATTGCAATCAGCAGCTTCTCCATCTTCTCGGCATTGAATCTCCCGACAGCCTCTTGGGTAAGCGTCCTGGCGAGATCTTTCATTGTATCCATGCAGAGGATGAACCGGCCGGCTGTGGCACTTCAGAATTTTGCAAGGAGTGTGGCGCTGTCCAGGCAATCTTGACTGCTCAGAAGGGGCAGAAGGCATCCAACGAATGCCGGATCACCATTCATGAACCTTCGGGTAAGGCGCGTGCCTTAGATCTAAGAGTCTGGGCTATTCCGGTTACTCTTAAAAACATCGCCCTCACTTTTTTCGTTATCCGGGATATCCAGGATGAAAAACGCCGTGCCGCACTTGAGCGTGTTTTTTTTCATGATGTACTGAATGACACCGCGATCTTAAAAGGCTATGCTGAAAATGCCAAAGACGGCTTTGCTCCCAAAACAGACGATGTGTTTTTAAATATTTTCCGCTTCACCGAACGCTTATCCCATTCCATTCTGGAACAACGGGATCTTTTAAACGCAGAAGAAGGCACCTACCAACTCAAGCTGCAGGATGTCGATATTACAAGCACGCTTCATGAATTTTCAACTTTTTATGAAAAAAATCAGCTCGCCATAAATAAAAAAATCGTGGTCAAGAATCTCTGCCCAGGCGCCAGAATCCACACAGACCCGGTTCTCTTCTGGCGTATTTTAGGCAATCTTGTTAAAAATGCCCTGGAGGCAGCTTCCGAGGGAGACACCATCGCGTTGGTCTATCAGGAAGAAAGCAATCAAAAAATATTTTCCGTACACAACCCTTCCGTGATGACCGAAGAAGTACGACATCAGATTTTTCAGCGCTCTTTCAGCACCAAGGGACGTGGCCGCGGATTAGGCACCTACAGCGTAAAACTATTTACGGAGCAATATCTTAAAGGGAAAGCTTGGTTTGAATCGATCGAGGGCAAGGGCACTACTTTCTTTGTCTCGTTTAACACCCCCGCCGGCGCTTGAAACCCGAAAACTTCAAACGCTGAAGTACTTGGCCTGATGATGATGGGCAATAATGGCTGAGGTGGATTGCTCGGGTATCATTTGAAAAGTCTCGCTCAAATGCACTCCGATCTTTTCTCCGGGAAGCAAAAGAAAAAGTTTTTTTTGATCCTCTAAAACCGGGCATGCGGGATATCCAAAACTGTAGCGGGATCCTTGATATCCCTGCCGAAAAAGTTCCTCTTTGCTGCGGCGATCCTGCCCATGAATCCCCATGTCGCGGCGGATCAACGCATGCGTATATTCCGCCAAAGCTTCAGCTGCTTCCACGGAAAGCCCGTGAAGATAAAGATATTCAATATATTTATTCTCTTCGAAAAGCTTTTTTTCCATCTCGGCTGCGCGTTTTCCCATAGTCACAATGTGAAAGCCCGCAACATCAAGTTCCGTGGAACCTTTGGGCCTAAAAAAATCTGAGATGCATTCAAAGGGTTCCCGTCTCTGACGCGGAAAAGTAAAACGAACCAATTCTTGGTTCCCTGCCGCATCTACGACCACGAGGTCATTATTCTCGGAATAGCAGCGGTAATAACCATAAATCACCTTAGGCTCCAGCCATTTTTCACGAATCGCTTTCGTTGTAAAACGCTCAAAAATAGGCTCGACGTTCTCCTGCAAATAAAGCTCAAATTCACGCGACGTTCTCTCTCCTTGCTTAAATTGCCACTGCATGCGGTAAAGCGCTGTTTTATTGACCCATTTAAAAACCTCGGGCAAGGGAATATTTTTAAGAATCCTGTAACCTAAAAAAGGAACCTTGGGGATAGGATTATCCCGATGAATATGAAAGGAAGGGCCACGAGACGCTTTGCGCCTCAAATCTTCCCGAGACGCAGAGGACGATGATGCCCCTGCCGCCACAGGCACGGCGGACTCTGGCTTCGCCGCAGGGACGAGGTTTTCTTCTGGACGAGCAGTCCCCGTTTTGATCTTCTCCATGATTTTAAGCGCAGAAAAAGCATCGCGCCCGTAATAGACAGGCCCGCGATACGTTTGCGCCAAATCTTTTTCCACATACCGCTCCGTCAAGGCTGCGCCGCCGCAAATGACGGGCAGTTTCATGCCGCGCTGATTCATTTCCTCTAGATTTTCTCTCATGATCAACGTCGACTTGACCAAAAGGCCGGAAAGCCCGATAGCATCCGCTTTACTTTCCAAGGCGGATTTCAGAATCGCGTCGATCGGCTGTTTGATGCCAAGATTGATCACTTTGTAACCGTTATTCGTAAGAATGATATCCACTAGATTTTTGCCGATGTCATGCACATCGCCCTTCACGGTCGCAAGCACGATCCGTCCTCGCTCCTGCCCTCCTTCTTTCTCCATGAAGCGTTCAAGATAGTTCACTGCTTTTTTCATCACTTCCGCGGACTGAAGAACAAAAGGAAGCTGCATTTTTCCCGAACCGAAGAGCTCCCCTACCACTTTCATCCCTCCCAACAAAAAATTATTGATAATCTCAAGGGGCGGATATTTTTCCTTGGCTTCATCAAGATGGGCTTCCAGGTTTTCCGCACTTCCGTTCAAAATGTGGTTTTTCAGGGTCTCTTCAATTGTTCCGGAAGGTTGGGAAACCTCCTGCCTCAATGGCGCAGGATTCTTTTGTTCAAAATGTGCTATGAAGCGCTGAAGAGGATCTTTGCCGTCCGTCCACTGGTTATAAAGAAGTTTCTTTGCGATATCCAGATCGTCCTCTCCAATCTTGAAGAGTGGGATGATCTTTTTGGCATGAACAATGGCCGCGTCGAGTCCTGCGGCCACGGCATCATTCAGGAAAACACTGTTTAGTACCTGGCGCGCATGGGGTGCCAGTCCAAATGAAATATTGCTGACCCCAAGGACCGTATGAACTTCCGGAAATTCGCGCTTGAGTTCGCGTATAGCCGCCAGGGTGTCCACTGCGGCATTGCGGAATTCTTCACTGCCGCTGCCAAGGGTAAAAGTCAGCATATCAAAAAAAAGATCCTCCGAACGGATCCCGAACTCTTTGGTAACGATCTCATGAATCCTTCTCGCGATCCTGAGCTTTTCATCTTTCATTTTCGCCATGCCCTTTTCATCGATCACAAGGGCAACAAGACCGGCGCCATATTTTTTTGCAAAGCCACAAATTTTGCGAAGCCTCTGCCCGCCGTCTTCCAAGTTGATGGAATTAATGATAGCCTTGCCGGCAATGTGTTTCAGAGCCTCTTCGATGACCTGCGGCTCTGTAGAATCGATCATCAAAGGAACCGTGACCTGCTGGTTGAACCGCTTGACCGTCTCGATCATATCCTTTTTTTCGTCCCTCCCGACAAACGCAACGCAAAGGTCCACCAAGTGCGCACCCTCTTTCACCGCATCGCGTGCCATCTCCGTGATGGCATCGTAATCGTCCCGTTCAAGAAGCTGTTTGAATTTCTTGCTTCCATTGGCATTTGTTTGCTCTCCGATCAAAAGCGGGGCGGGTTTTTGCGTGTAGGACATCACTCCATAAAGACTGGCACAACCCGGGTCATGTTTCGGTGTGCGTTTTTTAGGAACACAGGTCCCCACACGTTCGACGACGGCCTTAAGGTGTTCCGGTGTCGTCCCGCAACAACCACCGACAATCGAGACCCCGAATTCCTTCACAAATCGTTCATGAAAATCCGCGAGCTCTTGCGGTGTCAGATGATAGTGTGCCACACCACCGATATTTTCCGGAAGTCCGGCATTCGGCAGCACCGATATAGGCTTGATAGAATTTTCACAAAACGCGCGGACATGATCGGCCATTTCCGCAGGACCAGTCGCACAATTCAGCCCGATCACATCCACGGGGAACATTTCAAGCGTTGCAATCACGGCGTTGACATCGGTTCCCAGCAGCATCGTTCCCGTCGATTCAAAAGTAACTTGTGCCATCAGAGGCAGACGTCTTCCCATCTGTGCGAAATACTCCTCAGCCGCAATGATAGCGATCTTGGTCTGGAGAAGATCCTGGCAGGTTTCAATGAGAAGACCGTCCACACCGCCCGCGATAAGTCCCTGGAACTGCACCTTGTACGCCTTTTTTAATTCGGCAAAGCCAATATGCCCCAGCGACGGCAATTTGGTCCCGGGACCCACAGAACCCATGACAAAGCGCGGATGATCCGGCGTTGAATATTTGTTGGCAACTTCTTTGGCAAGACGCGCCGCTTTTTCATTCAGTTCCACAACCTTGTTTTCCAAACCATACTCGGCAAGTACGATCCGGTTGCACCCAAAACTGTTGGTTTCGATAACATCGCAACCGGCTTGCAGGAAACTTTCGTGGACGCTTCGAACAGCATCAGGCTTCGTTATGACCAAATATTCGTTGCAACCGTCTTTACCGTTGAAATCCGAAGGCGTCAGCCCGAGTTTCTGCAGATTGGTTCCAAGCGCACCGTCGAAGACAAGAACCTTCTCATTGAGTCGTTTCAGGAAAGGATGAATATTCATGGCGCGCATTTTAACACATTTCCTGGTCCTAAGACTACAGGCTTAAGACATTAAGACATGGACTGAAAAATGCGCGGGCCGTCAAAAAACCGTATGCCGCGTTACGCAGATACGCTGATCTGTTTTTCGGCAATCGCGATCTGTTCAAGGAATGCCGCCACAATTGCGATGCCCTGCCCAACCTGGAACCTGGCCGAGGCGAAGAGATCAGGCAAGGCTTGTCGCAAAGTGGTTGCATTAATGTCCGGTGTGGATGTTTGAGAAAAATAAAAGCTCAGCACCGGCAGCAGAATAACCCCGTATTCTCTGGGAATTTCACTTTTCACAACACGCTGCCAGAAAGGCACTTGCTTATCGAATCCTGCTTCCGGAAAAAAGACACTGAAATGATCCTTGAAAGTTTTCTGATTAAAAACTCTTGTTGAAAGCTCCTTACCGAGGGATTGCCATCCGGCTTCCGTTCCATCGACGACATAATGCTGAACTCCTCTGGAGAGATGGCGCTTGGCAAGTTCGGCAATAAATTCAAGCACCTCGTTCTTATGTGTCGAAACAAAACTAATCTTATAATGCTCGCCGGTCACATCCCCCGCCGCTTCAAAACCTTGCTGAACCGTTCGAACATAACGGATCAGTTGTTCTTTCATCTCGGGCGAATAGAAAATAACAGGCGCCAGCACCGTCACCTGTTTTGCACAAATGGCCGCTCCCAGAAACTCGAGGGACTGCTCAAAGAGGACTTCTGCGTTATGATCAAATTCACTTCGGCTAAGCTGTTTTTGCATCAGCACCTGTTCCCACTGCTCATACGAATTTGCCGAAACCTGCCCTTCCCCAAGGATTTCCGCCATCGCATTCGGTATAAACCACGCATCAAGTCCGTCTCGCAATCTTTGGATTGTATTTGAAAAATCAGCATTAAGAGAAACAACAAACCGCTCAAGCACCGGCGCCTCAACTGAAGTCCCTTGGACAACAGCTCCCGCTATTCGCGCATATTCCTCATGAATATCAGAACGCACCTCGGAGCGGGCGCCAGTTCGAGGTTGGGGTGATATTCCCATCTTCTTTAACGCCGTTATAACAATTTGTTGTTTTTGAGGATTAAGCACATTCATAAAAAAACTCCAGCGCCAGCCATCCGTTTTAACCTTAGTCTGCCAGTGGATCGCCAGTTCTTGGATAAACTGTAGATCGTCCAACTCATTTAAGGCCGATGCCAAATCTATGGGGCCGTCTGAAGTTTTTAGCAATAGATCAAAGATACGCACGGTATCCTTGCCAAAAACCGCATGAAACATATCAAACCTGTGCGGCAACTGAGTTCCCTGCAGTGAAATATGCTGCAACATTTCCGGATAGGAGGGATAATTTTTCAACAGTGCTACAAAAAAAGGATACGTCGCAACCTCCGGCATAATTTTCTTTTTACCATCATCCGTTTCTGATTTCACGAGCGTCGCTGGCTTTGGAGCCTGAGGTTCCGTCTGCGAATGTTTATCGATAAATTCCTTCAAAAGCGAACGCATGGTCGAAGTGCCAGATCCTGCGACCCAAGGTGTCACAGAAGGCAATGGCAGGTCTAAAAGATTTTGAATCGCGACATCTTCCAATAAGGCTTTTAATCTTGGAATCCGTTTCTCGGGATGGATGGAAGCGATATTCAACAAGGCATAGGCAACCCATTTAAGATCTTCTTCACGTCCAGCATATTCTTTAAAATAAAATTCCAACGCCCGGATCAACATTTCAAGATATTCAGCCTTATCTGCCCGGGCAAGACCTCCAAAAACACGAACCGCCTCGCGGCGAACCCTTCGATCATCATCCACAAGCAATGGGCCGAGCACCTCTCCGATCCGCCTAATCTCGTAAAAAAAATGAAGACACCGTCTTTCATAAGTTAGTACCGCACCAAAACGCTCATCGGCATCCCCGCTCTCCAGATTGCTATCCATTTCTTGACGTTCAATGACACGATCCACCCTAGCCGCCAGCTCACTTTTCGCGTGATCATCCATACGCGCAGACATCCAGTTAAGATTCTGGATCAGAAAACGCACCTCTCGAAACACCTGATTCAGGTTGTCTGAAAGAAGCTGGGGCTTCATGCCGAAAAAAGCCGCCAGTTCATCCACATGAGGTAAATCGTTCAGATTATAATTTGCTTTGATGTATTCTATTAGTTGCCGCGCGATTTTTTCAGAGTCGAATGGCATGAATGCTTTTTTTGCCCTCACTTCGGAGCGGATCGTAACCTTATTAACCTCTCCGCTTCGATCTATTTTTCCAATCCCCGCCACCCTTCCAATACCTGATCTTGGAACCGGGTATTCGAAGGGTGTGTAAATTTTGGAACGGGAAACCCGGTTTTTTCGCTCATCATTAAATTTTTCATCTAAGGCAATGCCGACCGCATGAACTATTTTCAACCTTGTAATACGGTCACTCCGTTCAAGAATCCCGGGATCGGACTCATCCAAGTCTCGAATTGCCTGAGCACCAACCTTCACCAACTTTCCGCGCAGTGGTTCTTTTACATTTTGAAACCGACGGAGTTGTCGAATGAGATGGCTCACATAAGCTTCCGGCTTTGATGGTTCAGAGGAGTGGCTAGAAGGCAGAAGAGCCGCAGAAGACGTCTGAACCCGCGAAAATGGTGCCGGCACAGGATCTCCTGCACCAGACCGAGAAGGAGCCTCTGGATCGCTTATTTTTCCTTGCTCGGAAACCTCAGGAAAATCACCCGTTAAACCTTTTACGTTTTTTTTCTCCATCTTTTTCCTGCGAGGTAATTTCTCCGGTTCTCTTTTTTCCGCCTTATCGGCATCAGGGGTTTTTGTAACTGCCTCTTCAACCGGCATCATAGGTGCTAGACTCTCCGGTGATTCGCTCTTTTCTGAGACCTTGGTCTTCACCGCAAACCCGGAGCCTTCGGGGGTGTCAACCGGGATCTTTGGAGTTTTGGATCTGGATCCCAGCGCGGATCGTTCCATGGCCACGGTCTTGGCCTGTTTTTCAGCTTCTCGCATGATGTCGACATCCCCGGCGTAGAGCGCAACACATTTTCCTGTTCTTTTTGCCAGATCAAAATCCAGTGTTTCATCTTCAATGCGATCTTTCGTTTTAGGTATCAGATACACAGCATTAAGCCATCCACGAACCGCATCTTTTTCAACACGTATAAGGGCATGAACACCCGAAAGATCCTTTGGCCGATATTTCGCGGGAATACCGAATCGCATCCTTTTCCCATAAATTGAAAATCCCACTAATCTTCCCCGGTTTTGCAAAGTTGCGGAAACGTAACTTCCGTCCTTCGCGAGATCCCGCCCTTTGCCGGTGTACACCCTGTAAACATCCTCGCCCTCTGAATCCAATGTTTCGGCATAAGGCTTGTCGGAAAATTCCGAGTGACCAAAGCGCTTCAGTAAACGGCCGATCCTTCCCTCTGCCTCCAACCGATAAACTTCGAGTATCGGCAAAGCAAACTTCGGATCTCTGACAAATTTCCACCGGGTTTCCCAAATCTCCCTGTCCTGCGGTTCGACCGAAGCCTCGTCAGGGACAAGATCCGTAAAATAGAATGTTGCAATCTGTTGTTTTCCGGCGTTTTGACGGACAAATTGTCTCTTGGCTTTCGGAACGATCTGCATCAAAAATTCCTCACCCCCCAGGATCATTTCTCCCTTAAAATACCAGTCAATCAACTGATCTCTGGCTTCTTCGGAGACTTCACGCAATTCAATATATGCCTTGGCGGGTTTGGCACGCTGGAAGAGCGTAGAATCTTCAAAAAATCTCCGGAGTTCTTCGATCGCTTCCAAAGAAGGTATCGCGCGATGATCAGGATCAGTCCATGTCCGCAAATAGGTCCGAACAGTGTTTTCTGTCAGCGTGCTGAAATAAGGAAAACTTTTTTCTCGCAATTTCAAAACAACTTCGTTGACGCCTCCGGAATCCTTGATTCGTACCCGTAATTGCAGTTTATCCGCCCGTTTCTCATCTACCGATGAATCGGGACTGGCTCTCATCTCGGAACGCTCCTTGGAGAACCATTCCGAAGTAAAGGATTTTGCCTTATCAAACATAGGCCGAACATGCCAGGACAGGACTTTTTCTTTCTTCACCGGTTCAAAACGCTGCCACTCCTTAACCATGCCGATCTGTAGGATGGTGAAGTATCCCATCGTGACCGCGACGATAATATCAACCCACTGCGGCCAAAATACCCGGACGACTCCCAGCACGATCCCCCAAAAAGCGGAATAAACCGGTGCGAACAGGATCGTTTCCTCCAGATCCTTTTTCCAGGACCCTTGGGCGTCCTTCTCGATCCATCGCCCCATCAGAATGGTGAGAAAAGTAGTCAAAGCCGTGTACGGGCCGATATCCGTGACCACTTTGAACCAGACATTGTCCGTGATCGCATTCAAGATCGGATAGACCATTCCGAAGGTCAGACCTCCGGGTATAACAGCGCGAGCGAGCGACCACCACCCGATTTTAATCCAATCGCGCGAACCGACAATGGACTGAGTTACGTAAGCCCCCACGAAACCAGTCACGGCGCCCAGAAACATTTTGGTCAGGAGCGCCAGAAGCGTTGTGTGCGCGGTAAGTTGACGATACAGGTCCCGCAATGCAATGACCGCAAAGGTAAACAAAACCGGAGGCACCAGAATATTGACGACCTTCTGAGTTGGAGGAAACTGCATCTCGGAGCGTTTCGGTTGAAGCGGATCCAACTGGGTTAGTTGAAATGAGTTTCGTATCTCGGAACGGGCTTTGGGTCTTGCTATCTGGCCACCATCCCCGGAAATTCCTGATTCGGGAACGCGTGACGCCTCTCCATTTGCATACAACGAAGGCATACGATCGAAAAGATTCTGATAAATCCTGGCAAAAACCTCCGGATCTTTCCAGGCTCTGGTTTCTAAAATAGCCTTCCTCGGTAAAACCTCTTCCAAAAACCCGACCGCTTTGGCGAGCGTCTCATAATGAAGTTCCGCGGATCCTCTGTGCACATACTCCAGATCGTCAAGAGTTCTGGGATGCTCCGGCGAAGGTTTGAGCGTTATTTTTCGAACGGTGAAAGGCACGATCAGACGCACATAATCTCCTAAGTAGATCCACACACGTTCCAGCAAGGGCGGCCAATCGAGAAAATACCTCACATTCGTGGTGCTGATACGGTGTTGAAGATAATCCAACGCTTCCGGCAGAAAGCCATTAGACAGCTGCCAATCCACCACGAGGCCATCGCGCAAGGCATTTAAAAAATCATACACGTAATCTGAGCGAGGCACGTTAAGATCCTGAAGCGCTTTCCACTCAAGCGGGGTGATGATCCCCTGCCGTTCGATCATATGATCATGTAGCGCGTGGATCAGGAGAGCTTTCAGGGAACTGACCGGCAACGTATCCACTGCATTGGCGTTCAACACGAGCAGATACCCTTTTTGCGGCAGTAAAAGATCTCCGTCGATTGGAACCGAATCAAGCAGTCCGAGAGTCGTCTCATCAATCCGTCTCACCACCAGTTCCGGAAACGAAGTCAGATGTTCCTTCGTAACCATGACGGTAAGCATCTTTCCAGAAATGGCTTCGCTCAAGATACGATGAAATCTCGCATCTTTCAGAAAACGCTGGAGCCCCTTTTCCATATTTTCAATTTTATCTTTCACCGAGAAGCCATCCTCGTCCGGAACATCCAAACCCTTCGCATAAAACCATTGGATCTTGGACTCTTCGCTACCTAGAGATAGTCGCGCTTTCGCAGGCTCAGAAGAAGTTTCTGCTCTGGAAAGACCCGTTTCCGGAGCTAAACCACCCTCAGGAGATCGGATCTCTGAGCGAAGCTGGGAATTCCGACTCAAGAAATCATCCCAGTTTCTGCTCTTAATTTCTATCTTCGGCATACCTGCGTCTTCGAAAGGGCGCGGCGAACGGTTGAAATAAAATGTGGTTTGGCCGTCAAATCCTAACCGCCGCAGATAGCCCGATGAAGAAATATCGATCACCCTGAACTGGCTCGCCTTTTTAAAAGCCGCATAATAAAGCGCTAATTGCACAAGCGTGCTTCCGATTCCCTGGTAGGAATTCCGGTAAAGATCTTCAACGAAAATGGCGTCGTTATCGTGCCGGTAAAGCGGGTCCTGATCACTGACAGCAGTATGGCCGTTCCACTCGAAAATGAGATAGCCCACCGGCAAAATTGGTCGGTCTCCTGCCATTTCCTGAACTGTTATATTAAAAAAACGGGATAGCGAAGAATTGCCGCCCTCCGGTATGAGGACATCCCCTCCGCGAAATAGAAGTCTCGAGCCATCATCCGCCCGGATCACAACTTCACCTTTTTCTAAAAACTTCCTTACGAGGTCCTGGTCCGCTTCCGGAACTTGTTCAACAATAAACCTTTCTATTTCCCGCACCTCGGAGCGCTTTTGCTCGGCACCCGGGACCTGGTCGACCCGAACCCATAACGTGGTTGTCATGCTGTCATCCCGATACCGTACAAATTCGACCCTGACAGGAACATTTTGAAAAGCGAGTTCTGCAAAAACATAGAATCCCGAACCAAAATTTTCTATCAGGCCCCTCTGTCCCCGCTCTCCCTGATCCATCATCTGTTCCAAATTCAGCCTGGCATTTTCCCGGACTTTTTCCCATCGTTCCTCCGAGATTTGATTTTGTTTCACAACCAGACGGAATATCGGTTTTCCAGAGGATGGAACGATCACAGATCCCTTTACTTCAGCTTCCGGATTTTGGGTATCCATATGTAAAACAGCATTCCCGATCAGGTCTCCCGCCAGCGTCCACACAAGATCGTCTTTTCTCTTTGAGCGGAAAAGTCCGGCAAACGGTGTTGATTCCATTTCAAAAAAAGAAGCCAGGCGGTTCCGATACACGGAGCCTTGCCATAAGACATGCTCGGTACCTGTCATGGCAGCTTCTGCCGCCGAAATCCCCTGGAGGCCTTGAAGCCGCACAAAAGCCTTTGAGGACTTCCCCACGTAAGTTTCAAAGCGGTTCGCCAGAGAGCGGTGTGTGGAAGATAATTTTAAATAACTCAGGATCTCTTCTGACATGGTGTGCACATCTTGGGCCCAGACATCGGCTTTGATGAGAGGATACGATCCAAACGGAGAAGCCGAAGCCCTTGCCTGCGTGTCCGCCCACTGATCATCCGCCATAACAACGTTCCCCCTGAAAAGCATGGAGACAGGCTTGAAGATACTGATTTGCGTTATGTCCTTCTTCAAAGTATGAACATCCGCACCTGCGGCTTCATACGCAAGCACTAAAGATTGACGGAAATTGTCGCCGCGGGGATAACTATTTTCACTGGTAAGGACAAGGTCAAAAAGCTGTGCCACTTCAGGCAATTTGGAAAAAAGATCCTCCTGAACACGTTCCGCTCTTTCATCCGTCCACAAGATCACACGGGCCTTCTTGTCACGAAGTTTTTGGAGCATCTCTTCAATGCCATCTTTCGGACTCCACTTATAAACAAAAGAGTCAGGGCCAGGTTCACCATCAAATTTAAGAGGCATCAACAGAGTCCCGTACAGGTCAAAAACAACCGTGAGCGGTGCCGCCTGGCTCAAACGCTGCTGCTCACGGATAAAATCCGGGTCAAAAACCGTTCCCTGATGGAACCGGGGGGGTTCACTTCGCAACTCCGCTCTCGAACCTCCCTGCGCCTTATCAGCCCCCAGTTTCAAAAGAATGCCGTCCAAATATCCGACCAATTGTCCCGTGGGATCTTTGGATTTCTTAATCTTTTCTTCCTGAAACGCCTCTCCAATTTCTTTCATCATGGTTTCCAATTCCGGAGTCATCTGAGATTTCCAAGGATCCTCTTTGATAAGCGCCAATAATTTACCGACATGTTTTTCCACCTGGGACCCGATGCGACTTTTCCAGTAGAATTTCTGACCGAGCCTCTGTTCTTTGAAAACCAAAAATGCACGCAACAGTTCCAGTCTCGTGTGTAGCAAAGAACGGATATTTTTAGAAATCTGTTGATTCCTGAATGCCGCGTCCGCCTCTTGAAGAAATTCCACTTTTTTGTTATCAATCATGGCACGTCCGATCATCACGCCATGGATAAGATCTCCCGTTTCCGTCTTGATCTTAAGAATTTCCGCAAGGTCCTTGGATGAATTAACATTTCCGTTCACAAAAATAGGGGGCCATTCTTGACGCCGGGCTCGAAGCTCTAGAAGAATTTTTCCGAGCCGTTGACGATTCATAGCGATGTTGCCGACAAACCCATCCTTAGGCGTCCGCGTATGGATATCAATCCAGGAAGCCCCTGCATCCGCCAAAGCAGTGTAAAACCTGATACTGGGATCTTCCGTATCAGGTTTTGAATTCTTTTCATCCCGATCGGCAAGCCGTGTTTTAACGGATACCGGAAATTTAAAATCTCCAGGGAGGCCTGGACCCAAGGCCTCATGGGCGCCTTCGCGCACCGCTTGAATGATTTGTCCCGCAAATTCAGGCTCGCTGATCAATCCTCCACCGCCGGACAAGGCCTTGGCAGAGCCCTGCCCCATGTATTGCATTCTTAAAGCATTGGATCCCATATTGATATTCAAGGCCCGAGCGCCATTGCTTACTGCCAGAAACGCCGCCTTCCGGAAGGCCGCGAGCACATGCTTTTTTCCTTCATCACTCGACAGCTGTTCATCACCAAAAACGCTATTTCCCAATGCGACATCGTGCGGCCCGGCCAGTTGCACCACCGTGAAACGTTCCTGATCCGATAGATCCAGTCGCGGCAATCCGGTAATAAAATCAAAATATTCCCACCATCGCGGGTCCTGGGAATCGTCAAAAAGCGCTCCAATACGCGTGAGGTCGGAATAGTTGAGAACCGGATGTTCGGATCCTAAAACTCGCTGGACCATCAAGCGTTCATCCGATTGGGAACGTTCGTCAATCGGTGCAACCTCTACATGAGGAAGCGATCGTTTGGGATTACGGGAATCAAACCAGAATGTCCCTTCCTCGATTTCCTGGCGGATCATTTCAGCGGGTTTCATTGCCTTCTTGTCATCCGTCGCGTTTTTTTCAGTGCGGGCAAGAAGCAAACGCGCATCCTGCAACATAACAGACTCTATTTTCTCGTCTTTCGACTGAGGAAGGATCACACAATCAATAATCTCGTTGGCGCCAGCTAAATTGGGAATGGACGTGACTAACGATAAGTTCCCTTCTTCTTCCCTGCCTTCGACCCACACGGGAACATACTGGAAGAGACGGCCCATGCCCGTATCCGCATCGAATTTTTTCACTACCTGCATTCGCAAAATCAATGGCTCCACGCTGCCTGGCTTATCGGATTTGCGTCGTTTGATCTCTTCAAGAATTTTGGGAACATCAAGAATCCGAGCAGTCCGGCCCCGCTCGTTCAACGGCAAAACAAGTTCGACGGCATCCAATCCTTCTTCAAACACCACGGTCATATTGCGGTCAGAAGAAAGCAAACGGCTTTTAGGAGCATCGCCGGAGCCAAGATCGTCAAGATTGATTTTCTTCATCTCATACTCCGCCGAAGGATCCACAAATTCGAGGTCCGTATTCAGCTGTGGATTCTGGTCAAAGGCCTTGGCTAAGTACGCCTTGAAGGCATTCCGCAAATGACCGCGGAAAAGCGTAGGCACCTTGCTTTGGGTGTAGACTTCGGTGTCGAAACGGGTTCTCAACTCTTCCCCGGCTTCCTCTTTGGCCTCTGCTAATTGAGCCTCTTCTTCCGGAGTACCGTGAGGCAAAGCCTGAAGTTTTTGCTTGTATCTCCTGAGAAGATATTCATAGTTCACCCCGGACTCGACATCCACCCGTCCGTTCGCACTGATAATTTCCGACTTACCGCCATGTTCCACAGGGAACATATTGAGACCTTCATAAGTAATCACGCGAACACGAACCGACCGGGTTGAAGTACGGTACACAAATTCATAAGCACTGCGGATGGCCTGTTCCGGAGAAGACGCCGGTGCACGTCCGTCTTTGATCCTGCCGTGTTGCGCCTGCAACTCCTGTTCCAAAACGCTTTCGCGTCTCGCTTCGTCCGTCACGTCATAGTATTCGGTCGGGATCCTGTCTTCGCTGGAACCAAAATAAAATTTGCCGGCATCCGAGAATTTTTCCAGAAGCGCGTGAAGAAGTTTCTGATCCCGAACAACATCTTCGATATTCACCTGCCCCTTATAAAAATACTGGCGCTTCACCAGTCTCCAGGAGAATGGATAAAAATAATGCGCGTCAAAACTCCCATAGGTCACAACGGGATCCGGGCGGCCTCCCTGCTGAGTTCCGTGTTGCCCCTCGTCGGCGCGCGCATCAAGAGGCTGGCGGATATTCTTATGGACGTGAACCGTCAACACGTGGCCTTTGGCGGAGACCGCAGGTTCTAAACGCTTACTGATCTGTTCTGCTGTCAGGGAATATCCATGATCGAGTTTCTTACGCTCTTCTCCCCCAAGAAAATCGACATCGGCTTCCCTTGAAAAACCCGGTTCTACCGTGGCATTGATCGGGGCAGTATTGAGAGAATCCATGCCGACCAGATAACCGTACCAAAGCTCTCCGGTAAAAATATTGAAATGGTGCCCCTGGATTTCCTGGATAAGATTACGGCGTAAAGCCTGCTCATAACCTTCGGGATGCTTCTTCGCAGCTTCCAAATCCAGTTTCACCCTTTCCGCATACTGTGACGCGCCGGAAAATTCCGGAGCCGTGACGCGTCGGTCAATACGGATGGGTTTGATACTCAGTCTCGGTAAATCGCCTTCCATAGCTTCAGCCAAAGCATGCTGCGACACTGAGGCATCTTGCTCATAAAGACTTTTCAGATACTGATCCATATACGGGATCATGAAACGGACATCCTGATCCGTCACATCCTTGTTCAGTACCGGCGCTTCCGGCACCACGATGGTCACATGGAACCCCAATCTCAAAAGCAAAAACACCTGCCAAAGATTGAGCCAGGTCTCCATGCCGGCATTATTGAAATAAACAGCGATATCGATCGATCCCCCGTTTTTTTTCGCTTCCGCCAACGCCTGCCGCATACGCGACATCATTTCTTCGCGGTCATCACTGATCCAAGTCTGGTCCTGAAGCAGTGTCAGTGCCCGAAACGGAAAATCTTCATTAAAGTCGGATGCGACCATACGACCAAGCAAATCCCGATAGGTTCTCCAGATTTCCGGCGGCTTCGCAAGATCCGGAGCATTTTCCTCATAAAATCTTTCCCGCTCCGCGATAAGTCTTCGCAACGCATAATGATTCCGCCAGACTTTGTCGTTGGCATATTGATCTGAATCATAATGATGACGCGCCGGATCATGACGAAAACGGTCATGCATCCCTGGTTCATTTTCGCTGTATTCTTGTAGAATCTCTTGGAACCGGACCGGCCGCTTGGGATCAATGGCTGGAAAATCGGAAGAATTCCAACGCTTCCAAAGATTGGCCGCATCATTCAAACGGCGAAATAGTTCGGTCTGCGCACCAAGGGGAGCAACATTGTAATCCCATAGAAACGCTCCGAAGGGTTCTATCTCCTCACCTAGGGAAACGGCAGCACGTGAATGTGCCGCACGATGGTTGGAGGAGGCTGCCTCGATAGGATAATGGCTGACAATATAGGACACAACTACCTTAAGTGCCTTCCAATAGGCCAATCTTTCATCTGGCTGGCCATGGCCATTATCTTTCCAAAGTCTCTCGATGGTTTCGACAAAATCTTTTGACGGAGCTGATGCCGTATGGGAGTTGAAATATTGATTATAAATATCGTGGATATAGGCAACAGCCGTCCGGAATTCCACCATCTGAAGAGAAAATCTCGACGCCTGCATTAAAAGGTCGATGCGGCGAAAGCGAGGGTCTGATTCCAGGTTTTCTTTGGTCAAGCCTACTGAAGCCGCATCCGGCCTGAGCGGGGTGGCGGCTAGTTCGCGTAAAATCTTCCGTCGGTGTTCGGCATAGAAATCTTTCTTTTTCTTGATATCCTCCAGCTGGCGGGTCGGCACATAACGGATTTTTTCGCTGGAAGGATCCTGTTTCAGAACCTCCTCGATCATCTTCGCGAACCATCCTGTTTTTTCCCGAGGATTCTTGGGGAAACGGATCAAACCGTGGCGAGTCAAGATCTCGACAGTATCTTCCCAAGGGAAAACAAGCGCGGACAAAGGATCTCCCACAAGATGACGGACGGTTGTAAAGAAAAGCGGACGCTGAAGCAGCATCCCGCTTGAAAGCCCGGTCCCTTTTCCTACAAAAAAATCCCGGACGTCACGGACGGTCGGTCGAGGTGTTTGACGGGGATCGTCGATCCTGGCTTGGAGACCGGCCAGAAATTCCCTGCGCTTCGGATCCGCCTGCACAGAATCATCTTCCGCAATATCCGCCAAAAAGCGCATCTGTTCTTCTCGTGTCAGCTCATGCCGGTCCGGCTGCATCATCAAAAGCGCCAAACCAGAGCCGAATCTTATTTCTCCCGTCTTGCGGTCGCCGTAGGCCAGAACACTGATCGCTTCAACCTCTTTTTCACCGATCTTCTGGATCAACGCTTTTTCATCTTCCTCATTTTCAGGAAGCGCCAACATCACCGGGGTGTCCCGTCCCCCCGTCTGGCTTTCACTCAGAAACATCCTGATCTCCGTAGCGACAACGTGCCTTGCATCTGACTCGCTGGTGCCCATCAGGGAACGCCATATTTTTTCAAACGCCAAAACCATCATGACGCTTTTTTTATCACTGGGATTAAGATCCGGCTGGATAGAACACCACTCCAGCCGTTTGGGAAGCTGCGGGATGATCTGCGGCCGAACAAGAGGCCCTCGTGCGTCTTCGTCCGGTTTTGTTCCTTTTCCCGGGCTCGACATGCGTACTTCTTTTTGTTTTTTACCAGCCTTCTCAAAAAGAGCGACAAGCGCCGGCATCTTTCCTTTGGATTTTGTCGCGATATCCACTTTGTGTTTTTGAAATGGACTCGTCCCAGCACCAGACACCGAGAGACGTTCCAACTGGACCATGTGCTGGAGGATCACTTCACCTTCTTTTTGGTTCTGGGATAAATAATGCGCCAGACATTCCACATAAAAGGAATACTGGCTGACCGGCGCATTGGCAGCGAACTCATAACGGCGGATCTCAAGGAAAAGTTCGGCAGCCCAATAGGGATTCCCATGAACGAACCTGTAAAAATCCGAGAATAGTTTTTTCTTGGCCTTGGTCCGCTCCGGAAGTTCAGGAATCCTGAGGGCCTCATTGAAACGATCGAGAAAATGCCGGCTCGCAAGCTCCATTTTTTGATTTTCATAAGTAAAAGGCCAGTAATGATCTTTTAGAATCGTCCTCGCGGGAATCCCAATCTGCTGGAACTGATGCGCAAGCAGCTTGGAAGGAAATCCCATGACAATATATGGGTCCCCCGTGATCTTGCGCATCAGGATCCACGTTTCATGGTCCTGAATACCGAAACCGCCTGCCCGATTGAGAAGGTTGTTCTCGGTCTTTCCGTCCAGAACTTTGTGACGCCGATACTCCCGATAAGCCTTCCAGCAATCGCCGATTGTCTGGATTTTTGTCTTTAAAAAATATGGCAAAAAATGAGGATCTTTCTCGGAAAGGGCGCGGATAAAAACATGATCGGCATCGTTAAGAATTTCGGCGGAATCACGGAATTGAACGGTCGCTGTATTAGCCAGTAGCTGGACTTGCACTTCGCTCTCGCCGAAAACACGGATAAACGCAGCCCCTGAAACTGCCGTCACCTTGCTGCCGGCTATTTTTTCATGCGTTTTTTCAAGCGCCGTATTGCCTTCGCGGGTCCAATCCGGCTTTCCGATACCCGTTTTACTATCCTGACCTTGGAAGAGAAGCGTGTCCCCACTCACCCAAATCTCGTTACGTCCACTGTCACGAGATGCCTGATCGAAAGAATCCAGGACCTTCATAAGCGCAATAGCCAACACCCGGCTAGTCTGTGACCCTTTCTCCGAAAGATACTCTTCGGAATCTACCGGGGGTCTCGCTGCGATCTCCACCGAAGGCTCCAGGATTTCACGCATAAGTTTTTTTCTGCTGTCAGAACTCGAAGCCAGATAAACAAGCGGCGTTCCGGTCCTTTCTTGCAGTGCGGGTCCGTCATCTTGTTGACTTCGAAACCGTTCCTGAAGCATCCCCGATAAAAACTGTTCCGTAGCACGGATATCATCTGCAATAGAAACAGAAAGAAAATCAGAAAAAAGCGCCGGCGTTTTTCGTAATTTTTCAAACCATTGCTTGATTTTTTCTTTCTTCTCAGAATCGGCTTTTTTAAAATCTCTCCACGCATGCCTGGCAAACACATAAAAGATGCCGTTGCCATTCACAGCCGGCACACTTTCGATTCTCATCTCTGACCGGAAAAGATTTCTTTGATGACCTGCGCTGCTCGCCTTGTCTTGAGCCTTCCTAGATATAGCCTCGTCATAAAATGCCTGCAGCCTTTTTTGTGATGTCATTGGAAACAAACCAATCAGGCCCGAGCTGTGAACTTGTATTCCGTTTGAACCCAACACGGCCGCAGCCATATCTTCTGCCAGTGTTTTCAGAAGGGGCTGAGGCAACGTCCCTGTGAATAATCCCTTCGATTTTTGATGAAGAGCGAAAAGGGCCTGAAGCCCGTATTTCCGGTAAACTTGTTCCGGAGAAGAAACCGTTTGAGTAAAAACGGGATTTTGAGCCATCACCGGTAAAAGCCTTTTATCCGGCTCCAATTGCATGACCGGCATGGTCGGTGCGATGCCGTCAAAGCGGATTTTCTTTTCGGCAATCTTTCGCCCATAGGCCATGGCTTCATAAAGCGATTGATCCTTGGCACTATAAAAAATATCCAGAAACCGTTGTATTTGTTTGTCCGTCGGAATTTGCCCTACTAGGGTTGGCACCCCAAAATCAGTAATGGGCGGATAATCCTTCCTCACGGCATACATGATTAACGCAAAGACCCACCAAATATTGTCTTGCAGATTTTTGACGTTGATTTTCTCATTGGCATCCAGGACCGCCGAAGTTAAAATTTTGATTTCAATCGTCGGAAATTCCAAACTGAAATTGATGATGCTGGCATGTTCCGCAATATTCGCTTCGCGAAAGAGGGCTTCTCCCTCCAAACGACGGACAGTGGCCGTATCGGGACGCCAGACATACCTTCCGCACAAAGCCCAGAACATCGCCTCAAAATGTTTGATAAGTCGAGCGACTTGAGCCCGATCAGCATTCAATTGCTTCTTACGCTCCGGTGTGTAGGGCATCAGTGGCGACTCCGATGCGGTATGGTCTGCTTTTCCGGCATGGATATGAACCGAGTAGAGCGTCCCGGGCGCATATTGGTTCAGCAATTCAAACCCACGCATTAAGTGCTGCCAATCTTGCGCCGTGTTTCGGTAATAGCGTTCTCCTGGGTGCAAACCCGTGCCTGTAGTTCGAACCTCGATATAGGGTTTATCACTATCGAGCCCTATGTCCCACGATTTCGGAAGATAAGGTTTCAACTGCCGGTCAATAATTTCCCATTTGAGCAAAGCGACGTCTTCATCCGAACGGGACAGAAAATCCGGCGGCAGATACTTTGAGACATCAATCTCGACTTCAAATGTAAACGTAATATCGTTCGGAAATAAAGTGAGTTGTTTTTTTCCATAAGGCTTTTCAGTACGAACCTCGCTACGCGATGAAACAAAAACCCGCTCTTTGGCCAGCAGAACCAGTTGTTTCAGACGCTCCAGATCTTCCCTTTCTCTTTCGTTCTTTGCCTGCTGAATGACAACTTTAATTTCACGAAGTTCGGCATCCATCCACCATGCGGCTTTGGATACATCGTTAATTTTTAAATTCTTTAACGCATTCTCTAAATTCTTGATCGTGTCTTCGGCCCAAACCCATGCCATGCCATGGCCAAGTTCTTTCCTGAAGCTCTGAACCGCTTCAACCGCACGATTCAACGCTTTTTCCGCATCGGAGGAAAATTTTAGCGAGGTACTTGTCTGATTTTCTTTTTCATTTCTCAATTCCGCCCGGCTTGGCGATACATCTTTGACCTTCTCCAACCTAACTTCCCATCCAAGCAAACTGTCGTTAGGTTCCCAGGGCTTTAAAACGTCCACTTTGAATCCGGTCTTTTCAAAAAGCCCTTTAAGCTCAATCCTGTCGGCCTCCCCATAACGTGCGGATCTGATCCTGTCCCACAAAAGCAGCAGTCCGTTTGTCGATATATTCACGCTTTCTTCCCACATTTCCTGCAGTTGACGAAGGGGTATCCGCTTCTCTTGAACATCTTTCAAAATACTCAGCATCACCTGAATGATAAAAAAGAGGCGATCCGCTTTATGAGACAACTTCATCTCTTGGGCCTTTTTATCCAAATATTCAAGAACGCTCATCACCTCTTCCATACGACGCGGATTTTCAGGTTCTCTCAGATACTGACGCATAACACCAAAGACATCGACCTCCGATACCGTCCGACTCTGTTCCCACTGCCGCTGAGCGTGCAAGATATATCCGGAATCCTTATGATGTAAAAGCAGTATTACCCTTGCGCCAGGCGCCAAAACACCATTCAGTTGTTCAAGCGCCGACTGAAAATCCTCGGCATAATCAATTCCAAATACCGACGTCGCTGCTTGAAATTGGTGCCGCTTAAAATGTTTGAGAATATCTTCCGCACGAACCTGATGAAAAAAGATGGCGGGATCTTCGGAAAGCAGGCTCGGATCAATCTCGGCAACATCAATCCCGTGAAATTGCGGCCCTTTTTTGATACTCAACTGACGCGCCACCGCTGCCCCGATCTTGGGAACAAACAGCCGGCCGGTTCCGATATCAAGGCTCCGAAGATCCGGATTTTGAAGAAGTTCACTTCTATAAAAATCATAAAAAAGCATCTTGGCCTTATGTTGGTAATTGGCCTCAGCCAAGGTGGTCTCAGCGTGGCCGTCATTCCAAAACGCGGTCCACGCGGTTTTCAACGCCTCGACATCCGTTTGAAAATGTTCGGGATTAGATTTCGCACCAGCCACACGAACTTCGGAACGGGGAGACTGCGGGGATTGTCCTTTTTTTCCAGAGCGATAAACTCCCCCGGAGATCTCGGCTTTTCGAACTTTGAATTCTTTTCCGGTCAGCGGATCCCGAACAATGATTTGCGTTTGTGTTCTCCCGGTCACGATAAGATCCATCCATTTTTCCTGTATGTCTTTCCCCTTATAATTGACATAAAGTTCATCGCCCGCGTCATAATCCGTCTCATTCCACGCCAGTTTCCATTCTTTTCCCCGATTCGGAACTCCCCTAAGGGTATACCCATGCGCCACCAGTATTTCATAGAGTTTGGCAATAGTTTTCCAGTTCAGATGGAATCCCAAAAGATCAACGACGCTTTTTTGTGAAAGCCCCTGAAGATCCAAAATGTATTGATTGGCCATCAATCTTCTTTCACCTTCGGAAAGGTCTAACTCCTTAATCAGCAGGTTGTTTTGCCATGAACCCATTCTGTCTAGTTTATGTTTAGCCGGCTCGCGCACTTCAGCACGCGTTTTTTTAGACTCAAAACCTAAAGCAACACTGGCTGTCTCCGGGGAAAATAAACGCCTCTCACTTCGTGGTTTGGGCATAAGCGTTTCGGAATGGCCATCCTGATAGCCCACAATGACCCAATCGGGCTGTTTTGTTTCAAAAAAGATGCCCTGAGAAACGATGCCCGGGATTTGCTTCAGAGCGGATGCCAGTTGCAGCGGACGATCCATCGGATAAAAATCTACGTCAACAATCACACGCCCTTCCCGATTGCCCGGCCGAAAAGTGATACCTTCTTTGGTCTTCCTGGTTTTGGGAGATTTTCCTCCGAGGGTCTGCAATGCCTGCATCACACTATCAGCAGATTTTTCTTCCACCTCCAAAGGCAGAGGGAATTTGCCCATCACATTTACGATTTTCGATTGGTCGACAACAATAATGACTTTCTTGGCCTTCTCGATCGCAGGCCGTTCATCCGTCAGGGCCCCACCCCCGCCCTTGATCCCATAAAACATCGGATCGATTTCGTCCGCACCGTCCACGGCAATATCGATCGGCAATTCGCCCGGCAGATTTTCCAATACTGCCAATGAAATGCCATATTCCGCGGCAAGTTCGTCGGTCCTTGGCGATGTTGACACTCCTATGATTTTTTCTCGCGCGATCTCCCCGGTTTTTACGGCATAACCCAACAGAGGTATAAAATAGTCCCAAAGCGTGGTACCGCTGCCGAGTCCGACAACAAATTTAGATTCAGAAGATTCATGGATTGCTTGTTTTACTTTGACAAGCGCATCTTGGGCACTGGCCAATTTCCCCGCGTTGAATGCGATATTTCTTTGCGATAGTGATTGCCGAATAACCTCCTCAGAAGACCTCGCTTCCGAGCGAGGGATCTGCTTGATCTGGAAATCATTAAAATGAGATGGATTTTCATCAGGCTCGTAGAGGCGGAAATATTGTTCTAATAATTCTCGCGATATATTTGGCATATCATCAAAGTGATTAACGAAATAACGGAGCGACTGAAACATCAGCAGCATGGGCCAGGACCACATGGCAAACATCGGCAAAGTCCACATCGGAAGCCCCATCCAAGTCCATCCCGAGTATTCTTTGAGCGATTCCAGAAAAGTTAAGTATCTTTCAAACAGTGTGGATGTCGGACTTTCTTTGTCTTCAATTTTTTCCACAAAGTGCTGAGTAGCACGCGCGACCGCCAAAACCGATAAGGTCCATCCCGGGAATTCTTTCCGTAAAAGCTCTTCCATCCTACGAAACACAGGAACCATGAGATGCTTCCCTCGCAAAAGCTTATCGGAGCCATTCACTCTGCCTCCTACGGAAATAAATTTGAAGTGAATATTTTCTCTCTTGCGATCTTCGATACAGTGCAGTAAAAAGTGTTTCCCCTTGAGTTCATGTCCCCCTCGCTCCAAAAAAGCTCCCCAGGGATCCTTGTGACTGTTCGCTTGGGTAAATTCTCCGACTTCGGAAACTAACACTAAATGATCCGACCAGCTATCGCCCTTGATTTCCGCATAGAGATAGACAAGCTCACCCTTCGCTAATCCCTCGAACCGTTTCGGCAATTCCTGGCGTAATGCGTCGAGACTCCCAGAAACCTCAATCACCTTAGGTTCTTTTCCATGATTCATGGCTATGAATTCATCCCAAAGCGAGGTTCTTTTCATAAGATTTCCCCAGGAAAAAAGTCTTGGAACTTCAAGATTCTGTCCCCCGGCAGTGCCTGTTTGAATTCTCACTTCGGAGCGACTATGCATATCCTCCAAAAGGTGACTGTCACCTGTTGTTCCTGTTTTATCTTTTGTCACGATCCAGCGGCGAACCATGGCATAAATCATGGCGAATGCCGCATGTGTTCCGGAAACGCGAATGCCCCCTGAAGGATCCCCCAACCAGGCCCAAATCATGACTGCGGACAGGGCCAAGAAATTGATGGGATACATTTCGAAGAATTTCTGTGCGGCTTTGGATTTGAGATAAGGTTTTGTGAGTGTGTTTTTCTCTTTTTCGCCAAGCGCAACGTTAGCGACAACCATCATGGGCCCGTGGATAAAAAAGGTCACGAGCGTGATATCAAATGTAAGTTTCAGGAATGCGGTTGAAATCTTTTCGGAAAGCGCCGGCGAAAGGAAATGATGAAGAAATGGAAAATAATCCGCCGTCGGAATAAAAGCCCCGACAAACGGAAAAAAGATCGCATAGAAGAAATACCCGAGCACCAACCCGTCGGCCAAAGCCCAGCGCAACGCCGTAGGCCATGAAGTCTCAGCCGCCTTTTCCTTATGTTTTAATAGCTTTGCTTCGACTTCTTTATAGAGAAAAATTCCGGCAAAAATCCCGCATACCCGCATACCAATCTTGAGGATAATCTCCCATACATTTGTCACAGCGTTGAATGCCATGGCCGGGATAAAATATGGCAGCAGGACATGAAAGAAAGCCGCAAAACCGGCGATGCCCGCGCCGGCAAGCCCTATCGCCAGCCAAGGATTTTTGATGTTCCGTAATTTGTAAAGGAGTGCGGTGATTAGTGTTCCCTCAATGGCAATCGGCACATAGTGCAAGTAAACGCTCACCGGCAAGGCATAGATCACAAGCGGTACCGTCACCGCCGCCCCGACCCACCCCGCTACTTTCGCCGACTTGAAACATAACTCCACGGTTTTTTTGATCAATCCTCGGATGTCCCGCATCTCGGAGCGGTTTTTCCAGGAAATGGTTTTTGACGGAAGATCCATGCCTGAAGTTTTCGCACTTTCAGGACTTGAGGGAGTGGACTCTTTAGGATCCGGGAAAAGAGCCCTAGCGACTTCGAGCCATGCCTCCACACCCTGCTTCCCGTTCAATTCTTTTGTTGCCACCACATCGAAGTTAGCCGGATCAAATTCATCTACCGAAACACCCCCCACACGGTTGGTTAAAGCCTCCCCATTGCGTCCAGAGCCCCCTTGATCATCAATCGAAATGAACTGGTCACCGCCAAGCAAGGTCTGATAGGTTTGGACAGCCGTCTGCTTGCCTGCACCCTTTGGGAGGATGTCCCAAGTTTGGCCGGTCCAGACTACCTCCGCCGGAATATTTCTTTGATCAAAAAAACTTTTGATCTCAGCGCTGCGCGCATTGATCCAATCCGGCGTAAGCTTCGACACTATTTCGTTTATTCTGGGGGGCAGGATGGAAACCACATAAGTACGAAAATAGCTGCTCGGCTTTAAATGCGGGAGATTCAGCGCTTGAAAACATTGGGCCGTAAAAATATTTCTCAAAAACTTCACAAGCTCATCTTGTTCTGCTTCCGTCCTAAAAAGAGGCTGGGCGTTGATGTCATAGGGCGTTTCTGCGGCTACGGCAAAGCCATAGCTGGAATTCTCCGGAAAGACATCGAGATACCGTATGGCTTCGGGATCGTCTTTCAGGGCATCCCGAATGAGCGGGATAACATCATGGACCACATCAAAAAGAACCGGCGGCTTTACAATCTCCCCGTCCAAGGAAATAATCCTCTGTTTGTCTTTATCATAAACACGACCCGTCACTAATCCGACACGAACCTTCGCTTTTAACAGTAAGGCGATCTTTGCTATGGTTCGGGGATCCGCTTGACGCGTATGATCCGTAATGGCCCGATCAATATCGGTCAAAAGCCCTGCCCAAGCCTGAGACCGTAATGCGTCAAATCTTTTCTGATGCAAAACCCTTTGAGATTCACTACCTGCCCGTATTTCGGAGCGCATGGCTCCATCGAATGACTCATCGCTTTGAGAAGCATCTCCGGTAAAGCCCTCAAGCGCTTTGAGGCGTTCGATCTGAAGAGTCAAAGCGTGTTCAAGGTCTTTCCCAAGTCCTGAAAAACCCGTCCAGTCTCTAACAGACAGACCTTCCATTTCTTTCCGTAAAATCGCGATTCGCCCGGATGTATAATATTTTTTCCAGTCCTTCGCTTCCGGAGGAGCGTTGATCTTTTCAGGCTCAGGGAAATAGGTCATTTCGATTTTTTTGGCTTCGCCGAAGACCTTTTGAAGTTCGTCCGCTTGCTCCGGAAAATGACGGCCATTGATCGCGACAAGCCTGTCCGAAAGCAGTTCCGCATCGTCCTCCCATAACGGAATGAACGTGTCGGGAAGAGCCCGTTGAAAAAGCATCACGGACCATTGCGAAGGCGCGAGTTCGGAACGTTTTTCGTGCGGGAAATACCTTCCGGCAAGAATGTTAACCGTTTCTTCATTTTGAACCACAGCGCGGTATTCCGGGACATCCCGGAGGAAATGTTCCTGAAGAGCTTTGTAAGTTCCGCGGACCGGAAACTCCTTAAAATCCACGGAGCCAACCTCCGCAAAATCAATTTCTCCCCCGTCGAACTTTAAGTAAAAGAGAACGTCCCAAAGGACATGTTCCCGGTCATCCGTAACCCGCATGCGATAACCTTTGTGACCGATCGTGAACCGATTCGCATACCGCTCAAACCGGATCGAAAGACCCGCGCGCAATCCCTCGGGTGAAACCGCCGTGATCCTGAACGGTTCCGCACGGCCGGCCTTATATGACTCGATATATTCAAAAAGATCCGTCAGTGCCCCTTCTAACACAACCCTTGGAGACCGCACCTCGGAGCGAACCCGGTCGACATTTTTTGAGACTGGTGTTTGGACGCGTTCCTTTCGACCTTCCATTTTCTTTGAAAGACGCTTCCAAATCGCAATCGGGCTAATGCCGAGAAAAAGCCTCAGAATTGCTGCAAAGATCAGACCATGTTCCAAAGCGGGAGTTATTGTCGACCACGGATTGGGAACCTTCGACGTAAAAACTTCGGCAAAAGACCAGAGAAGAACCATCATTTCCATATCAATGATCACCAAACCCGCACCCAACGCGTGCCAACTGAACGCGGAGTGGTAAAAACGGTAGACTAAACTCTTTTTCTCCAAAAGGTCTTTGAGTTTAAAAAGCACCGGAAGGTCGTAGAAGAAGCTTGTTGTGGCTACTGTCGCAAATCCACGAACATCTTCATCGGGATTTGAGACTGCGTGGTAACCGAATTTCTCAGACGCAACAAAAGCTCCTTCATTCTCAAGATCAGGGCCGCAGGTGTAGGTGATAAAAAGTTTTTTAGGCACTTTCCCTTCTGTCCACTCGCTTACCTCCCATTCCTTGACTTCCCGGTCTTTCGCGATCCATGAGTTCCATGTCCCATGCCCTGCTATAGCCATATGCTCAATCGTTGGATCTTTTAGAAACCTCTCAAGATCTTCGGAAGTCGCATTCTTGACGACCCGCATCGAAAATCCTTTCGATGACCAGTACCAACGGACAAAGAACAACCAACGCTTTAGCGCCTTTGAAATTTCGTCCGTCGAAATTAAAAGAACCAGTTCTTTTTTTGATGCATCTGCGTTTGAATCTGCTCGCATCTCCGCGCGTTGGCTTTCAATAATCGGTTCTAATCGAGCTGGAGCTGGAAGGCTGACCGTCTGAGGAATAAGCGGCCTCGAACTAAACCACGATGCGGGCATAGTAGCATCACGAACAAAAGAGCCTACAGCAACAGGGATCTGGTTGGTGGGCGCCTGAAAAAGTTTCGCGATGTTGGATTCGGTCAGCTGGTTTTGTTTGCCGAGAAGTTGGAGTTTTTGAATAAAATCTTCGAGCTTGGCAGACCATTTTGTTTTGAGGGCTTCAACTTGCTTGGAGTGATCTTTGATAAGAACCTGATCAATGAACCGGGTATATTTCGAATGGTCTCCAACGCGCCGCTCAGCGGCCAGACTGCGAATGATGTCATCGCGCCACTCCTTCATGTCTCGATTCTTAGGCCCCTGGGTCCCCTGATCCATCAACCGCTCGACAGTCGCTTGGTGGAAGGCGTCATAAAGATTGATCTGACCGTTCTTCGGAATGAAATGGTTGCGCCAGGAGACTTGCCCCTGCATGTAATCCACATAATGATTCTTCTCCGGCATTTGTTGGATCTTTGGAGAAACGACAACATACGGAATGCCTTGCCCTTTTAATTTCGAAGCCAGGCCGGCGGTATGAAAACCACCGGCAACAACCGCTACAGACTGAAGGCCAGAGACTGAAGGCTGCAGCTTTAAAAGCTTTTGAATGTTTTTGAGAAAAACCGTTTCGCGCGTGATTGCCAATTCATAAAATTTAATAAAATCATGATACTGCGTTCGTTGAAAGGCTAAAGACTTTTGGAGTTGGTTTATATCTTCAGGCTTGAAGTCTGCGGTCTGTAGTCTGAAGTCTGTAGTCTGCAGGTCATCCCACTCTTTGCGCGATAATTCGAACTTTGAAAGTTTCTCGAGCAAGCGAATCCATACGGCAAGCTCATCCACAGACTTTGCTTCGGCTGTGCGCAAAAGCCTGGTTTTTCTGTCTGCGATCCATTCATCCAGTTGCGTGATCAGTCGTTCGCTTTTAGAAGAAGACAATGATCCAAATCCGTCCGCAAGAGCTTCAAGCTCTTTTGACAAGACAGGCCGCGTAATCTTGGCATGCCATAGCAGTCCCTGGATCTCATATGCAAATTGCGCGGCCGTGATAGTTCCGGTCTGATACTTCTGCTTCAGGCCATTCAATTGCGCGGACAACACCGGATCCGGAATATGCTTGTGCGCGTAGACCGCCAGATTCTTGAGTTCCTGGCGAATCGAAGCAGCGGGCTGTTGCTTTTCTTGATGCAAAATGCGGCACAGCTGACCGATTAAGGGGAATTCAACGAGATCCGTTTGGATTGTTGAAACATAATCGAGGAATGGGACGATTCCCTTCGGGTCCGTTTCCCATTTTCTAAGCCGTTTGTCAAATTCCATGGCTTCTGCTGAATAATATTTTTCCTTAAGCTTTTGAAGTCCCTTGCGAAGCATTGCCTGCTGCGCATCGAACTCCGGCTGTTTTTTAAGCCCAACTAAAAACGCCGACACGCCTTCTTGATATAATTTCCAATCCTCAATCCCGATATAGTCAGCCTGATAAGGCGAAAGAACGCTCGCGACGGCAGCGCCGGAAAGTTCTCCGTTCTCCAAATACTGGGCAAACACTCTTTTGACTTGCCTGGCATCCGGATAGGCTCGGAAAAGTTTTGTATCAAGCTTCCCTTCCGCTCCTTCTAACGCAATAGTGCGAACACCATATTTCTCCTGGACATATTCAATCAACTTTTCCAGAGACTGCTGGGCCTGCGGGATTGCGTGGGCGTCTTGAATCAGAAAAACCATGCCGCTTGGCCGGCTTGGAGACTGCAGACCAGCGACTACAGACCGAAAACTTTTTGCATTTTTATTTTGCGTTGAGTCTGCAGTCTGCGGACCGTGGCCTGTAGTCTGAAAATTAACTTCATCAATTTTCCCAAGTTCGGACGGGATGACCACTTCAGACTTGAAACTTGAGACTTGAGACTGAAGCCTAAAACTTTGGTCTGCAGTCTGCAGCCTTTGGTCTGTGTTTTGGGCTAAAGCTTGGGAAGGAAAAGTGAGAATTTCAGTGCAAAGAAATACAAGGGCTGTAGAGAAAGAAATGACCCTTAAAAATTTACTTATAGACAGTCTTCGAACTGTGGACTGTGGACTGTGGTCTGTTTTCATTTGCCTCGGCCGTAATTTAAATTTTCTTCAACTACATGGTAATGACAACCGCCCAATTTCAACCCTTCTAAAATTGATCTCTATTGGGACGCCCTTGATTTTATTATCATTTTATTGATCCAAGCAGGACGGTTAAAATTCCAGATCGTCTTCATTTTATTGGTGTTAGAACCACCTAACTTAAGTTTCTAAAATGATTTCTAAAAATTTAACATATAATCGTGATTCTTCAAGGTTTTGTAGAGAGAAAAACGGGGATTTTTTGGGGTATTTCAAAAAAATTAAAGCGTGATTTTATGGCATCACGATGCTATAAATCACTATTTGATGCAAAAATCAAAAACTATCAAATTATAGCAACTTTATCTTCTTGATTCCCGAGTTTTCTAGAGGTTAGAAGGCGTCCTGTTAGTGTGGAAATAATCCCAAACTGCCTGCGCAGTTTTCAGGGTCATCCCAGGAAGCCCTTGAAGCTGTGCCACCCCCACCCGCTTTAATTCTTCAATCGAGTCAAAATTTTCAAGCAATACCTTTTTCCGTTCGCCGCCAATGCCGGGGATATCATCCAGAATGGACCGTCTCAACGTTTTTTCTTTAAGCGCGTGATGATACGCGATCGCAAAACGATGCGCTTCATCACGAACTTTTTGGAGCAAATGAAGCGCCGGGGCATCTGATGCAATCACCTTAGGAGCCGAAAATTTTGTGGAAAAGACCCACTCAAAACGCTTTGCAATGGAGATTAATTCCGTTGCGTCCATGCCTTCTTGTTTTAGAACACGAAGCGCGGCATTCAAATGCCCTTTCCCGCCGTCGATCACAATCAAATCCGGGACGAAGTTTTCGCGGTCTTCTTTAATTCCCCGAAGCATTCGCCGCAACGCTTCTGCCATCATCGCGTAATCGTTGATCCCTTGAACTCCTTTGATTTTATAGCGACGGTACCCGAATTTATCCGGAAGCTCTCTGTAAAAGCTCACTTTGGAAGCCACGGCCTGATCCCCCTGTACATTCGAGACATCAAAACAAACGATCCTCTCCGGCAATCGATCCATCTTAAAGATTTCTTTTAACCCGAGCGTTGCAGAAAGCGATATTCCCTGCACCGGATTTTTTGGCATAAATCTTTTCCTCTTGAGCTTTGCTAACGCATCGATCTGCTCTTTGTAAAACTGAGCGTCTTCATAGCGAAGTTGCTGGCTCGCCTGCTCCATGCGGTCATTCAGGTATTGGGCAAAACTTTTTTTCCCACCGCCCAAGAAACGTTTCACTTCATCGATCAAGCTGTCATAGGACTCCTTGACCGATGATTTGATGCACGGCGCTAGGCACTGACCGATGTGATAATAAAGACAAGCCGTCTTCGGAAGAATCTGGCATTTTCGTATCGGAAATAAGCTGTTGATGAGATTGACAGCCTGTCTCAATAATTTTGCATCCGTATAAGGTCCGTAGTAAAGGGCCTTGGAATCGGTTTTTTGACGTGTGATGCAAAGACGCGGAAACTTTTCATGGGTGATCTTCAGAAGCGGAAAGCTTTTATCGTCTTTAAGCTCCTGATTGTATTTAGGCTGGTATTTTCGAATGAGGTGCGCCTCAAGAAGCAGCGCATCCACTTCCGTCGGGGTCTCGACATAGTCAATATCGACAACCTGGCCCATTAAGATCGCGATTTTCGGAATAATAGCCGGCACACGGAAATAGGAACGAACTCTTTTCTTCAGAGATTTCGCTTTACCGATGTAAAGGATTTCCCGAGCCGGATTTCGCATGAAGTAGACCCCGGGACCCAGGGGCAACTTGTCGACTTTTTTTTGAAGATGAGATTTTTTATCAGCCATTTTGAACCATGAAGAGCCAACGCGCCGCAACTAGCTCTCAACTCCATTGATCCGAATTTGTTGAAGCAGAGGTCTGCTTGTTTTTTTTGATAAACCATGCATAGGCTTCTTTTACTTCAGGAACATGGCAAATAAAACAAAGCCCGACATACGAAAAAACCGCAACGCTGATACTTCCAAGAACCTGGATAAGCTGCAACTTTGTACCTGTCCCCGGCCAGTGGCTTTTCAAAAATACCCATGTGAAATGACAGAAAATCCCCATAACCAAGGAAGCCAAAAGAATGCGCATCAAAGAAACAGCCACTTCACGGAACGGAAATTCCCCTACCTTTTTCGGATAAAAATAGATCAACTGCCCGAACTGAATGATCCCCGAGATTGAGGTGGCCAGCGCGAGGCCTGCTTCCTTAAACGGAACCATGAAAATCAAGTTTAAAACAATATTCGAAAGCAGCGCGATGACGGCGAGCTTCATCGGCGTTTTGGAATCGTGGGCCGCATAATAACCGCTGCTCATGATTTTCTGCCCGGCAAACGCAAAAAGCCCCACCGTATAACCCAAAAGCACGGCGGCACTTCTCGCGGTAGAGACCGCATCGAATTCTCCGCGCTCAAAAAGCATCCGCATGATCGGGGCCCGAAGCACGACCAACCCGACGGACGAGGGGACAATGATGAAAAAAATACTTCTCAGCGCGAAGGACAGCGTTTTCCGGGAAGCTTCTTTTTCTCCCCGTGCGATCTGTTGCGAAAGCATAGGAAGAAGCGCCGTTCCCATCGCAAGCGCGAAAATACCCAGCGGAAATTGCATGAGCCGGTTCCCGTACCAAAGACTTGAATTCGCTCCCGGTCCGATGATCATGCCGAGAGTCATATCCACCGTGATATTGATCTGAACGACCGCAAAACTGAGAACCACCGGCAACAAAAGCCGCCAAACTTTTCGAAGGCCTTCATAGCCCGTGTTCCAGATCCACTGAAATTTGAATCCGATTCTTAAAAGCGGCGGAATCTCCATTACGACATGAACCACACCCGTGAGAAGAAGCGCGTAAGAAAGCCACCGGATCCTCCCGATATAATCTTCTCCTATCCAGGCGGGAACCCAAAGAACTGCACCGATCCAAATAAGATCCAGGACCGCCGAACCAAGCGCCGGCACCCAAAAATGGCGGTGGCTGTTAAGCACCCCCATCCCCAAGGCATAAAGCGAGAGAAATAAAAGATACGGAAAAAGGATGCGTGAAAGATCGAGTGTCAACATGAGCATCTCGGACTGGAATCCAATCTTCAGCAATAATGTCAAAAGGCCTTCAACCGCAAGGATGAACATCAAAAGAACACAGGTCAGAAAAACCATGGTGATATTGGCGAATCGGAATGCCTCCGCACGGCTTTGCTTTTCCGCAATCTCGTTGTAGACCGGTATAAAAGCACTGGTGAGTCCGCCTTCTCCCGCAATGCGACGGAAAAGGTTCGGCAGCATGAAAGCGTAAAGAAAAGCATCCCATTGCCACCGAGTTCCAAAGGCTTTGGCGCTTACAATATCGCGGATCAACCCTAAGATCCTTCCGATCAGCGTCATAAGGCCCACGACCGCCGCCGCCTTCACGAGATGTTTCTTTCCGGGTCTGTGCCCTGCGGTATCCGGCCGGGGAACTTCATTGACAGGAGTCGCCCTCCGTGTTACATTGTCGCCACTTTTTTCACTCAAAGGAGTCATGTGAAATGCCCAATATTCGTTCTGCTGCAAAACGTATTCGAAGTGATGCTAAAAAGCGTGCCAAAAACCAAGCCGTACTTGCTGAGCTGAAAACCATGGGTAAAAAACTCACCCAGCTCGCCCAGCAGCCTGAAAAGGCAAAGGCCCTCGCAGCATCGCTCGTCTCTTGCTATGATCATGCCGTGACCAAAGGCGTGATTCCTCGCGGACGCGCGAACCGGAAAAAATCCCGTATCGCAGCGTTTGTTGCAAAGCTAAACAAAAAAAGCTGATTTTTCACTTTATTAAAAACCGTCATTCCGAAGTGTTTAAAATGACGGTTTTTTTTCATCTCACGAAGCATATTGTAAGAGCCATGCCTCGACGCCCGAAATTCCTTCCAACTGGCCTGTCTTGGCTTTTTTGTCGATTTGATAAAGCGCTTCCAGAGATGCTTCGAGTCTCTTCAAGGGGAATTTTTTCAAGGCATTCAGCCTAAACGGCGGCATCCTTAACTTTGAACAAATTTCCCTTTCCGAAGTTCCCTGCTCCAAAAGTAGCGCCGCCTGCCATAACTGACGCAACTGCCAGTGAAGAATCCCGACAATCGAGATCAAATCCGCTTCATAAAATTCCATCAAATCCCTAAAAATTTTGACGACACGGGCAGGATCGCGGTCCACGAAGGCATTCGTCAGCTTAAAAACATCCATTTCCGTCCAATTTTCCTCGAACTGACTGACCATCGTCTCATCAATTTCGTTCTTGTCGCCGGCAAACTGCACCAAACGCTCCAGGATGGTATCCAAAAACATCATCGCATCCCCACACATCGCAAGAACCCTCGCCCGGGCACCTGAGGTCATCGTTTTCTTGCGCTGGGCCAATTTTTGCTGAAGAAACGTCACCCCCGCACTCCGCGTATCTTCCTTGGCCAGAAGAATCACCTGTCCTTTTGCTTTCATCAATTTTAAAAGCTCGGACCCTGCCTTCAACTCGTCCGCCTCAAGAATCAACGTCGTCTGCGGTAAGGGATTTCCCAAATAGGCCTCCAAAACCGGAAAATCCGCCTCTTTGAGAGAATCCGTATGATGAACATAAAGAATTTGTCCGGATGAAAAAAAAGGGAGAGTTCTTGCAGCCGTCAGGATTTCTTCGAGACTAGTTTCTTCAAGGTGAAAGGTCTGATGAGTTACGGGGCTACCGTTTTTTTTCTCTATCTCAACGGCAAGGGCTTTGCCTTTTTGCGCCCTCAGGAAAGGGTCGCCCACAATAAGATAATGATTCACGTTCAGGGCATTCGGTGAAATGTGGAAATTACCAATCTTCGACAATGCGGTCCACGATGTTGCGCGCCAAACGGTCCACGGCATCCAAGGCTGCTTTTTGCATCCCAATGGAAGTGACATCCGTCACAAAATATTCGGTATCACCCGTAAAATGCGGTTCTTCCCAAAAGATCTCCCCCGTCTTAGCATCTACTAATTTGAGCGCCACGACGATAAAAAGCCGGTATTCCTGCACGGATTCAAGTTGACTGAAGCGAAGCCCTTCCTGCTCAAAACTCAAGAGATCCGTTTTGAGAACTGCTTGCGATTCTCCTTGTTTCACAACCTTCAGATTTCCGTCCACTTGAAGACGACGAATCACGGCATTTGTGATATCCATCTCCAGTCCCTGCTGATAAGCATAGACTTGGTCCATATTGAGCTTGTTTTTAACAGTCTCGACATAGATCGTTTTGATATTACGAGGAAGAACCGTTTTACGGGTATACCCGCAACCCGTAAAACTTAAAGTCAAACTCAGATAAAGGATACCCACCCATCGCATATTTTTCATAATAAAGCTCCGTGTGTCATGATTTCGCACTGAAACGTTCCTTTTCCCTAGAAAGAAAGTCTTGTCTCATCGCAAGGTCCGCAAGACGCTGCCCGATACGGGATTTTTCCGTCACAAGATCCTGTTGCATGGCCTTTGAAGTCACCGTGGGCAATATTTTATCTGCCTCTTGGATCCGTTTTTCGAGTATCTTTTTCTCCTGCTGTTCAACGCCCAATTCCTCATCAATCAATGCTCTGAGTTGGGCCTTCACGTCTTCGAATTCATGATACTGCTTCTCATTTTCTTTATTTACAGGTATCTCGGCCTTGCTGAAATCCCCAAGGACCAATCCCTGTTCCTGCGCGTATTTACTATAAGACACCTCAAGCTCTTCCTGCAATCGCATGACCTGATCCCGCATATCTTTTTCCTCAGGCTTTTGCTCATTCTTTTCGCTTTTCTCATCTTTTCCGGGTGTTGCTGCAGACGCTGCGTCCGCCGCCGCGGGTTTTGTCTTTTCTGCGATCAATACTTCCACGGCCTGCTGTTTGTGCTTCAGATCTTCGAATTCCTTCGTTTGTTTATCGAGACGATTGAGCAAGACTTCCTTGCGATCCTTTTTAGGCACAATGCGACGAGCGCTCTGAACGGCTTCCTCAATAAAAACATAGGGGACTTTCACAAGGGAACTCCGGAATTTCATCCCACCCGCAAGCGATGCTTTCGCGTTGAGAATCTCACGTTCCTTCTCAAGCTTAGCGATTTCCTGCTCCCGCGCTTGGATCATGAGACTCTCCAATTCAATCTCGTCCTGAAGCCTTTTGACCTGGGAATCGGAGATTTTTTTCTTCGCCTCACGGGTCAGCTCTTCATCTTTATTAGGAAGCCCGAACAAAAAAGCTTTGGCAAGGTAAAGAGAACCGGTGACCGGCTTGGCAAGCGTCTTTCCAATCGGAGCCTTATCCCCTCGAGGATTTAAAGCTTCGTCCAATGCCTCAAGAAGCTGTTCTTTGTGCTTATTACGATCCTGAATGTTCTGATAGCGCGCCCGGATATCTTTTTCTACGGTCTTGATCTGCTTACGAAGATTCGCGGCATCCACATCTTGGGCGCCGCTGGGTTCAACCGATTTCATCAATTCCTGCTGTTCACGCAATGCCAGTTCCCTGTCAAAAGCCGTGGAGAGCGTCTCCACAATATTGCGCTGCATGGCAACCTGCTCATCAAGATGCATTTTAAGCTCAAGAAGCTCTTCGAGATTCTTCCCTTTCAAATCACCAACCTCAACAAAAAACGGATTGGGCGTCTGGCTTCCGGCAGCTATCTGCGCAAGCTGTAATTCAAGCGCCTGCTCCGCCGCCTTGCCAAAATACTGCTCATACAAGGCTTTCTTCTCATCCAATCTTGCTTCCAAGTCCTCGATTTCTTTTTCCCGGGCTGCCAGCACCGGATCCGCTGGCTTTGAAGCATCCTGCTTCTGCAAACCCCGTAATCGCTTGCGCATGAGCCCGGTTTCGGAACGTTCCGGAGCGAGCAACTTTTGCAATTCACTATAACGTTTGTACAGTTTTTCTTTTTCTTCAAGAATCTTTTTCTTTTTTTGGGAAACCTTATAGAGATCCTTTTCATCCATCTGCTGGATCTTTTGAAGCGGGGTCTCGGCTTCCCCTCTAAACGGAATCAAATGGTCATAGAAATGGCTGTCGGAAACACCCAGTTCGGCCCTCCAGGATTTAAGCTTGTCTTTTTCCTCAGCCAAAGCATCCCGCTCGGCTTCCAGAGAGGCTTGCCAGCGATCGATGGCTTTTTGAAAATCCGGCGAGGTGTTGTTTTTATAGCGTTTTTTCTTGCGTTCAAGGTCTTTGAACTTTTCTTTCAACTCGGCTTCGCGGCGTTTTAGATCCTGCTTCCGGCGATTTAAACTCTCGATTTTATTTTTTTCAATGGCCTTGACCTGCTTTTTGAGATCATCAATCTCGCGCTTAAGCTGCTTGCGTTCATCCTTTTGACCGCCTCCGAGAGACTGATATTTAGCTTCGAGATCCTTAAGCTTTTTCTGCAACTCATCGGCCCTCGCGTTCAAATATTTCACAGGCTCTTGAAGAGCGTGCAGCTTCTCCGAGGCTTTTTGCCCCCAACTTGTTTCCGAATAACGCTTGGCCGTGTCCCGATAATAAATCAAAGCGCTTTCAAGATAATTGTCCTTCTCATAATAAAGCCCGATCCGGTAATTTTTCTCGGCATTAATTTCATCCACCACCTGACGGATCTTCGCGGCTTTTTCCGCCTCTTCGGAATCCGGATAACGCTGAAGATAATTCTGGGCCTGTTGGGCCGCGGCATCCAGAGCGCTTTGGTCTCGGGTTTGAGCCGAAGATTTCTCAAAGGAAACCTCGGCCATCTTCAAACGCGCCTCTTTGACGAGACTGCTCTGCGGGTATTGTTCGATCAGATTTTGAAAAGCTTCAAGGGCTTCATCATGCCTCCCTGATTTCTGATAAGCCATGCCAAGGCTGAGCTGGGATTTGTCGCCAAAGGCCCCATAAGGCGCTACTTCGACGATCTTTTTGAACACTTCAATCGCGAGCGGCAAGGATGGGCGGACGTCCAGCCCCATGAGTTTCCCTTTTTTTCCTGATAAAAATGCCGTTCCGATCAGATATTCACGCTCGACCACTTCTTCAAACCGCTCGCTCTGCGGGTAGGATTTGATCAAACCCTCATAGGCCTTGTGAGCCTTTACAAGCTCACCCTGCTCTTCAAAGATGGTTCCTAAACGATATTGGGCCTCGGGGGCAACGCGGGATTTAGGGTATTGCTTGAGCACGGCTTCAAACTGCTCTACGGCCTTATCAAGTTTCTTCTCTTTGTAGAGATCCAGGGCATCGTCAAACAGATCATTGGCATCATTCTGGGTTTCAGATTGGGTGTTGATGAATTTTCCCTGCTCCGGAGACCAGACCCAATCCGCCGAAGCAAAAGAATACGGCAACAACAGGATGACAATGAAAACCAATACTCTTGAAATTTTCATAAGTGGTTTCTAATCTTCTGGTTACAAAAAATCGCGAGGCAGGTACTATAGCACGGGCTAAGAAAAAATGTCAATAAAAACACCCTTAAAGATAGGAGTAAAATCCCAGTTTCCCCATCAGGAATGATTCAAGCTCCAGATAAGATGATTTTTTTTTGAAAGCTATCGCACCGGTCTTTTTTAAATTTAAATGAAATATACGCTTCAAAGACAAATAGGCTTTAAGATCCGGTTCCTCATCAGACGAAATGACCAGACGAGGCTGTGATTTTTCGATCCACTGCAAGCATTCCTCCGGAGCTTCTCCCCTTAGGGAAGGCAGGATCACAGCATGAATCTCAGGCATGTTTTCGCTTTTTAATAGTGTCTCAAAAAGTGAGGATGATACTTTGGAAATAACGAGAATTCTCCAGCGCCCAAGCATGATCAGTACCGCCATACCATGCCGACCCTCGGCAAGCACTCGCATTTTTTCATCCGGTCTTCCCAACACATCTCCTGCTTGAAGATTCCTTACTTCACCTTTTGAAAGGCGGAAAACCCGGAAAAGCTCCTGGGAGGTACGAGCATCATGTTCCGGATAAAATAACCCTTGTATCGGAAAATCCCTGATGACCGCACGCAAACCACCGGTATTCGACTTGGAAAGATCCGTTAACACCACGCCTTCCAGCCGGCGAATCCCAAGATTCCGGAGATAGGGAGCCACAAACCATTCCCCTTGGTCCGACGGGAAAGATCTTCCGGTGTTGATGAGCCAATGGCTTCCTCTGGAGAACCTTACATGCATAATCTGGTTTTTACCGCTTGAAAGCAAAGTCATTTGAAACCCGCCAGCATCTTTTGGCCAAAAAAACGACGCGGTCACCGCAATCAAGACTAGACTGACCCCTGTGACAAACCAATGTTTATGAGAGACGCTCCGAGGACGCAAACCGAGAAGTGCCGCCAAGGCTGTATAGTAAAAAACCATCTGCATCAGCGACGGTCTCTCAAAAAACCAATATCCCCACTGCCAGACAGAAAGATACTTCACCCAGGACAATCCGAAACAGAGGAGCATGGAAGTGATCTTGATAAGAATAGCATTTAAAATCGGTATCCAACTCAAAAGCAGCGAGAACAACGCCATGAATAGGACTGCATCAAAAAGCGGTATCGCCAAAAGATTTGCAATAATACTGACGGGTGAAAAAATATTGAAATAATAGAGCACAAACGGAAAAGTGCCCAATAGCACGGCGAAGCTCGAACCGATCGACAAGGATCCAAAATTCAAGCGTGCTGTTAAAGGCAAAACAACCATAAGTGACAATACAGAAAGAAAGGAAAGCTGGAACCCGATATTCCAAAGACTGCTCGGATTCCATAAGAGCATGGCAAAAAACGCAAAACAGAGGGCATTCAGAAGGTTTCCAGGACGTCCGAGCAGCACACCCAACAGCACCAGCGAGGATCCGTATCCTGCACGCTGTACCGGAAGCCCTGCTCCTGCAAGCACCACATAAAGACCCACAACCACAATCGTCAAGGCGGCGGCTTTTTTGTGATTTAATTTAAGGATCAAAAGAATCAGGTAGAAACTCCCTGCGATCATGGTGATATTAAGACCGCTGATCGCCAAAATATGAACCGTTCCGGTTTTCATGAAATGATCACGGACATCGGGGGCGACTTCGCTTCGAAGCCCAATCACCAGAGCCTTTAAGATTGCGGCATCCGAGGCAGCATAACGCTTATCGATCAGATCCGCCAAAAATCGACGGGCCTGGGCAAGAAGTCGCATCGGCGAATATTTCCATCCCTCACGGATTTTTTGAACACTTTTTTTGCCGATGGTTTGAAAAATCGCATCGATGTTCTGCGTCTTTAAATATTTGGCATAATCAAATTCGCCGGGATTGGACACACGTCGAGGCGCCTGGAGCGTACCGAAAAGACGCAGTTCATCCCCCACTTTGGGAATCCATGGAGGTTGGAGCAAAAAAGTTTGCAAGCTGCCCGTGACCCAAAACTTGTGACGGTGTCTTTTTTCCCACTTCGTCACTGAACGTGCTGCAAGAACAAAAGAAACGCTCACTTTTTTACCACGTGTTTTAACCTCCGGTAGCGAATCAACGATGCCTGTCACAGTAACACGGTTTGGTCCGATGTGATTTTGGATGGCCCGGGACGGCACATAATTCTCTGCACGACTGGCGAGCATTCCCATGCATCCCATGCAAAGCAGAAAAACCGGCAGAAACATTTTCCTGCCTCGCAATCCGCAGAGAATAAGGATCCCCACTCCATGACCACTTAAGATCCCTAGCACCGGAAAATTTAGGTATTTTTCGATGATAATTCCAAGCATGAAACCAAAGGCAACCCAAAGAAATGGCATTTTCATGATATGAATATTATACATTATAAATATAAATTTAAATCATATTTAGATGAGGAGTCTTCTTTTCGTAATGATGAAACAGCAGATTAAGAGAGTTTCCAGAAGCGGAATACGATGAGAAGCGACAAAAGCAACAAAAGACAGATCAGGAGTGTGTGTTGATAACGTTGAAGGGATGACATCAGCTTTTAGAGTTTAAAAGGAATTTCCTTGCCCCTTGCCACCAAAATTACTTTATTTTTTTGGATCTCTTTTACAAAGATGTCCTCGGAAAGCTGCTCTCCGACGCCAATATGCTCGTCATTGATGACCGCTTTCCGTTCGTTGCCGAATTTTGTAATCCCTGAGAGACGATAAACGCCGCCGAAAATGATCTTCACCGAAGAAGACCCTTTGACCGGCGCGCCCTTATAAGAAATTTTGCCAAGGAATTTCGTATTAAAAATAAGAACAGCCAGGCTTGAAAGACAGACCACCAAAAATCCTATCACCAAAATCTTTCTAAGATTTCTTCGTTTGATATATTCCCGCTGAATTTTTGTAAGTTCCTGTTCTAGTTTACTCCCCATGGGATCACGTTCCCACAAACGGCGGTTGTTTTTTTTCGCAGAAGGATGGGATGGGGTGGTACGCCCCATTCTCTCTAAAGCGTCCTGAATAAGGCTCATACCGCAACCCCTTGAAGATCCGCTTCGGCACATTCCACAACAAAGGGATCGATCACTCGCGTGTTCTTGGCATACGCAGCAAGCATCGCACGGTCTGCCAGCACATTGACCATCCTGGGGATTCCCGAGGAAAGTTCATAGATACGCTGAGTGGCTTCCGGCGTGAAGAAATTTTCCTGGGCTCCGGCAACATTCAAACGGTGAGTGATATATTGCCCGACTTCCTCAAAGCTCAGTTCAGGAAGATGGCAGCGTACGGTAATCCTTTGGCGCAGTTGTTTCAACGACTTGTGCTTCAAGACATCTTGAAACTCCGGTTGTCCTATGAGAATGATCTGCAAAAGCTTCTGCGTGGTTGTCTCAAGATTGGAAAGAAGACGGATTTGCTCAAGGGCCTTGATCGATAAAAGCTGGGCCTCGTCAATCACCACGATTGAATTAAACCCCTTTGCGCTTTCTTCGAGAAGGAAATAATTAAGGGCATCGAAATAGTCTTTTCTTTTTTTCGCTTTCGGTTTTAGCCCAAAATCCTCAACGATGGTCTGCAAAAGCTCAAGCTCTGAAAGTTTCGGGTTAAAGACCAGCGAACTATGAACGTTTTCGCCCAACTGCTGGAGGAACATGCGGGAAAGCGTCGTTTTGCCGGCACCGATCTCACCGGTGATCTGAATGAATCCGGACCGGCGTTCCACGCCATAACGCATGGCAACCAACGCGGCTTGATGGTGCTTGCTTAAAAAGACAAAACGAGGATCAGGCGTCACATTAAACGGAGATTCCGCCAGACCAAAGAATGGTTCGTACATAACAGGCCCTCTTCGTATTTTGGTTTCTTTATCTTAATGGAACGCCAAAAAAGAAACAAGTTTAAAGAAAGGGTTAAGGCAGGAACGCTGCAATGTTCTTTGGATCTCAGCCGGCGTTTTTTGCAGTCAGCTCAAAAATACGTCCGTCTTTGCGAGCAATATGAAAATCCATGGGATGCCGTCGCTCACGGGAACAGATTGTCTTTTGACCATTCAACAGATCCCGGACGATCATTTTACCTTTGATCTTGCTCAAAGCCGGCAGATAGACCGCAGCGCTCTTGTCTTCCTTGCCATTATTCACAGCCACTAGATAATATTTTTTCCCCCGGCTGAATAAAGCGGTTTTGACATCGCGGGTCAAAGAATAGCTGATAAGCGAGATCTTCAAATAATTAATGACCTCAAGCACAAGTTCCGGCGTCGGCTCGACACCAAAATGGATGATCTTTCCTTTCCCGATGTTCTTGACATAACCGACCGTCTGTTTTCCGTAAGCTCCAAGATCCGCTTGAAATTTCACACACCCCTGTGCCTTAAAAACATAAACGGAGCTGATCATATTTACCGGTTTATGACTTCTGTTGATATGCAAGGTAAACTGACGCTTGAATTCGAACAGCGTCCGCACAGGCTCTTCGAATCCAATGGTCTGATAAGACTTAAATTGATCATTTTTGCGCGGAAAATCACGGAAAGCGACAAGAGTCCCCCCGTTTTTCACATAGCGGTAAAGATTCTCATGCGCATCTTTTTCCAGCCACTGATTGCCCGAATAGAAAAGGACTTTCTTCTTGGGGAGGGTGAAGCGGGGATCACAAATTTCGTAATCAACATCCGCTTGATAAAGCGCTACAAGCACCGGGCTGTTATGGGAAAGGGTCCGCGCCGCATACTGGATGGGATTAAAAGTTACCGCAACATCCGTCAGCTTTTTCAGAGACGGCGGGTTTAAACGATGAAAGACCGAGACGAGCTGCTTAAAAACATCATAAAGCTCCCCTCGAACCCTGCCCCATTCATTGATCGGCGACATGTACCAATTATCTCGATTCACAAGCATATACCAATTCCATCCCTTGACCCCTCCCAGAAACGCAGAAAGACATATCATGCGATAGTGGTTGGGAGTCAACACGCTGGTTTCATAATGACGACCATGCCAAATACCCGATTGAAATTCCGCGATAAAAGGTAATTTGGAAACACTCGAAAGGTATCGGATCTTGTCACAGAGTTTCCGGTGTTCGAATTCATCCTCGGCCAGTTCATTGGACGGATAAAGGTCCAGGCCCACCAGATCAGAGGTCCCTTGCAAGGTGCTCCAATCATGGGCATAGAAAAAGGGATAGGTATTAAGATAGATAGGCACATCAATGCCAAAATTCCGGTAGGCCTCAACGCTCCATTTCGCAACTTCAAAAGCATAATAGTATTTAAATTTGAAATAATCCAAATGTCGTTTTAGTTCATGATCGCCTTTGAGCGGCAGACCTTTTTCTCCCGGCAGCATCGTAGCGATAAACGGCGCCACTTCGTCAAAAGAACTGTATTCGGTTCCCCATGCCTCATTCAGCGCTTCAAGATTGCCATAATAGAGACGTTTGATAAAATCCTGGAAAAGACCCGGTTTATTGGAAAGCCCGTACTGATGACCAAACACATCCGGCCAAGAATCGATTTCATTGTCTGCCTGGACCAAAATGATGTGACCGCCGCGGCGCGATGCCAGATACGGTTTGAAAACTTTTGTCACATGCTTCAGATATTCCGCGGCATAGGAAAGAAATTTAGGATGAAGGCGGTGAAATTTATAAGCATAATCCGGAACACCGTCATGAGGCCATTCACTGTAAATATAAGGTCCAGGGCGGATAATGAGCCAAAAACCTTCCTTGCGTGTCAGCTCAAGGAATGCCTTGAGATTGCGGGCTTCATCGGTAGCGCCTGTGAAATCGTAATGACCGCGCTTATATTCATGAAAATCCCAAGGGACATAGGTGGAGATAATATGCAGTCCCATCTCGCGGACACGGCGAAGAACATCCGGCCAGTAATTGGGATTGAGTCGCCAGTAATGAACCTCTCCGGAAATAAGAGGGACTTCTTTTTTACCGACCCAGATTTTTTGATTCTTGATCTCGACTTTAGGCATCTTCCAGCACGAGGTTAACGGTCCGGCCGGGGATCACAATCGCTTTTTTCAATTTCTTCCCGGCCATGAGTTCCTGGATACGCGACTGTCCAAGGGCTTGTTTGATGATCGCATCTTCACCCTGGTTACGAGAAACGACCATTTTAGCCCGAACTTTACCGCCAACAAGGATCGCTATTTCAGCTTGGTCCTCGATCAGGTATTTTTCATCGTATACCGGCCATTTTTCATAAGCAAGAGTCGCAGCATGACCGAGACGATGCCAAATTTCTTCTGCGATATGAGGGGCAAAGGGTGCAAGCAAGAGAACGAATGTTTCAAGCACTTCTCTTGAGTGATCCTGAAACTGGTTGTTTTCATTCACAAAAATCATCAGGGCAGAAATCGCCGTATTAAACCGGAGCCCTTCTAGGTCTTCTGTCACCTTTTTGATGGTCTGATGCAGGATTTTGAGTTCGGGAGCATTGGGTTCGCGGCCCAGAATATTCGCATGCAACTGATCTTCTTTATTTAAAAAGAGTCGCCATACCTTACCCAAGAATCTGTACACTCCCTCCACGCCGGAACTGGCCCAAGGCTTGGTCATTTCCAAAGGCCCCATGAACATTTCATAAAGCCGTAGACTGTCGGCTCCATATTGACGGATCATTTCATCGGGATTAATGACATTCCCCCTGGATTTCGACATTTTCTGGCTGTCTTCCCCTAGAATCATGCCCTGATTCGTGAGTTTCTGAAAAGGTTCGACCGTCGAGACCACCCCGATATCATAAAGCACCTTGTGCCAGAATCTGGAATAGAGGAGGTGCAGCACCGCGTGCTCCGCACCGCCGACATAAAGATCGACATTCATCCAGTATTGTTCTTTTTTCGGATCAACGGCTTGGGCGCTATTCTTAGGATCAATGTAGCGAAGGTAATACCAACAAGACCCAGCCCATTGCGGCATAGTGTTGGTTTCGCGAGTCGCATTGCCGCCACATTTCGGACATTGACACTTCAGCCAATCTTTTGCCTTCGCAAGCGGTGGCTCCGCATTTCCGGAAGGCGTGTAATCCGTCAACTCAGGAAGGCGTAATGGCAACTCTTTTTCCGAAATCAGTACTGTCCCGCATTTCCCGCAGTGGACAATGGGAATCGGCTCACCCCAGTAACGCTGCCGGCTAAAAAGCCAGTCCCGGAGTTTGTACTGAACCGCTTCCTTGCCTAATCCTTTTGCTTCGAGCCAGCTCGTGATTTTTTTCTTCGCTTCAGGCGTCAATAAACCGGTGATTGAAACTTCAGGCCCTGTGGAATTGACCGAGGTCCCATCCTCAACAAAACCGCGCCAATCAGTGGCGGGATCCGGCGGTTGGACAACTTGAATGATCGGTAATTGAAATTTGGTCGCAAATTCGAAATCGCGCGTGTCATGCGCCGGTACGGCCATGATAGCGCCGGTGCCATAACCCATAAGAACATAATCCGCAATCCAGATCGGAATTTTTTGACCATTCACAGGATTGATCGCGTAAGCGCCCGTAAAAACACCCGTTTTGGTTTTCGCAAGATCCGTACGGTCAAGATCGGATTTACGCTGTGCTGCCGCGACATATTGTTCGACTTCTTTTTTATGTTCGCCTGTCGCGACCTTTGCCACCAACGGATGTTCGGGCGCCAGCACCATGTAAGTCGCCCCAAAAAGTGTGTCCGGTCGGGTGGTGAAAACGCGAATCGTCTCCTGCCCTTTTTCGAGCCTAAAGTCCACTTCCGCCCCAACGGACTTCCCGACCCAGTTGCGTTGCATTTCCTTGATCGCGTCGGACCAGTCCAGTTTTTCAAGATCCGCAAGCAAACGTTCCGCATAGGCCGTGATTTTTAAAATCCACTGCCTGAGAGGACGACGATAAACATTTTTGTGGCCTTTGCGCTCGCAGGTCCCGTTGGCATCTACTTCTTCATTGGCGAGCACTGCCTTGCAACCGTCGCACCACCACACGGGAACCTCCGCTTCATACGCCAGCCCCTTTTCATAGAGCTTCATGAAGATCCATTGCGTCCACCGATAATAATCCGGATCCGTCGTATCGATCTCTCGGTCCCAATCATAGCTGAAACCGACTTGTTGGATTTGACGTTTGAAAGTCCGGATATTATTTTGAGTGGTTTGGCTCGGATGGGTGCCGGTTTCGATCGCGTATTGTTCCGCGGGAAGCCCAAAGGCATCCCAACCCATCGGGTGTAATACATTGAATCCACACATGCGCTTATAGCGGCTGACAATATCTGTTGCCGTGTAACCCTCTAAATGACCGACATGAAGACCGGAACCTGACGGGTATGGAAACATATCGAGGACATAATATTTGGGTTTAGCACTACCCGGTTCTCCGGGATCCGAAGAACGGAAGGTTTTATGGTCAAGCCAGAAGGCTTGCCATTTCTTCTCGATCTCATCAAAAGGATATGCTTTGAATCCACTGGCCATAAGGGGGGTATTTTAGCAAAAGTCCGTTGATATTTCTTGAAAAAAAAGCTATTTCCTTTAAGATGCTGTCTTACATCTCACCTGTCATTTTGAAATTTGTCCGTTTATGGGCCGGTAGTTCAGTTGGGAGAACGCTACAATGGCATTGTAGAGGTCAGGGGTTCAACTCCCCTCCGGTCCACCAAACCTTTGATGGTTTGGCGCTGCGCCGTCGCGGCTCGAAGATAGCCGCGTACGGCGACTGCATCCTTAATTTATAGAAATAATTCGCGAGAGTGGCGGAACTGGCAGACGCACTGGACTCAAAATCCAGCGGTGCTCAAACACCATGAGGGTTCGACTCCCTCCTCTCGCACTGGTTCGACATGAACCAGCACTGCCTCGTGAGAGTTTGAGGTTCTTCGGTTCTTCCCCAACAAACGGGGCAATAAGATTTTGAGGTCGAGTTAACTGCATAAAACTGGTTCTTCCCCAACAATCGCGCCAATTCTTTTATCAGAAGAAAGTTTCCGGCTTTAGAGGGAGCCCTTCCTGATCGCCCGGAACAACCGAAAAAGCTACGTCCCAAAACCCGCAACAAAACCGGGTAAGGGAGCGAAATGTCCCATCAACAAAGCCTGCCGCACCGCGGATAGCTCGTGAGTTTCCGTCGTCTTTCTGATCATATTGCCCCATCGTATAAGGAATCTCCCAAGGTGAGGACACGATGTTTTTCAAACCCGTCACCATGGTTCGACTCATTTGGGCAAAATATCCTTCTTCGTTCGCCAAAGCAGGGGGTACAGCAAATAAAAAAACCCCCGCGATCAATATCCATCCTATCGCGATTTTCCGCATGCCAACCTCCTGTTTCAATTCACATGACTAAGCTTTTATTAAACAAACTTAAAGTTTCGAGGAACCTGCGCCGATGACTTTTATGCATAACAATACGAGCTTAACCGCTCTGGAGAGGAACCCATGAAATCAGCTTACAACTGTCCTGCATGTCAATGGTCAGGAAACGAATCAAGTTTCGTGACCAAAATTCTCTCCATCATGTACCGCCCCAAGCACGACAACATCCAAGCCTTCAAGCAGATTAAATGCCCCAAGTGCCATAATCTCGTGACGATCATCTTTGAGACACTGGACGGCACGATTGCAAAATAGTTTCCGCGCTTACCGGCTTTTCGAAAAAAAACCGAAGTTTGTCAGCGTAATACCCAAATGAGCAATATACTTGCGTAATTCCTTCAAGCTGAACAGCTGGTATTCCCTCTCCCGCGGAATCGTCAACGAACTGATCGCGCATAATTCGTCGTCCACCCATCCCGGATGGCACATCACCTCATTTGTACCTTCGGGCAACGTAAAAAGAAGATGCCGAAGCACTTCTTCGGTCCAGAACGTGTGAGGGTCCAGATTGCCGAAAAAATGATCCGTTGTTTTGAGAAATTTATAAGATTGCTTGATCTCGCGCTCGTTTAAAAGCCTTGTCCAGCGAATCGGCAGATTGTGCTTTTTGACAATCCCTGCAAGGGCTTCAAAAAAAGGGCGATGGTCATGCATGTGATGGTGGACATCGACGTGCGTCGGCAAGTGTTTGAAGAGTTTCACGAAACGCTGCAGTTGGGCCTTAAATTCTTCCGCAATTTCCACGGCGGGAGGAAATTTATGGACTGCATACTGGTCCTTTTTTTTGAATCGGCCGTCTTTTTGCAATAAGGACTTCACAAGCGACGCCTTGGCCGCGGGTTCCCCCAGCGTCACATTCAAATGCAGCCCGACTCCAAGATTTTTGGATGCATTCAGTTCCCGGACCACATCGCCATTGGCAGGCAGATTCACCATAAAGGTCGTACTGGTCACAATCCCGTTCGCATGCGCCTTAAGGATCGCTTCCGTCACCTGGGACGTGAGGTTACAGTCATCCGCGTTGATGATCAGTACTTTTTGCTTCATTACCTTTTCCTCATTTTCTAAGGAATCACAATCACAACCGTCGCAATCGCGTATTCTCGCTCATGAGCAACCGATAATTCGATTTGAGCTTTAGCAGGAAGCCTTAATTGCCGACAAATCACTTTGCTTAATACGATAAAAGGCTTACCGGTAGCCTCACGCCGGACTTCTATTTCCGAAAGTTTTTGTCCCTTTTGGGGTTTTACTTTCAATGCTTTCAAAACCGCTTCTTTCGCCGCAAAACGCGCCGCATAATGCTCACAACTCATCCGTTTGGAACTGCAATACGACTGTTCTCCGGCGCTGAAAACACGATCTAGAAATTTCTTTCCGGACCGCTTGATGAGCTGTTCGATACGGGAAACTTTGACAAGATCGATACCCTGTAAGATCTTCAAAAATGCCGCCTCAGGATGATGACACGGTCGTATGGAGAAACCAATAGGCCAAAGCCGCAATGATCAAAAGAGAAATAATATAAAAATTATTGAAGCGCCAAAAATTCCAAAGCCTTTGCCCGAAAGAAACCTGCTGGATGCCTTTTTTTTTCTTTAAAAGAACATCGTATTTGAGATTGAGGACCTCTTCTTTTCGAAAGCGGATATACACCCCTCCGATTTTATACGCATGCAGCATGCCGTCCCGGATGAATTTTTCGATCTCCTGTTGTTCAACCTCCAGATAGTTTTTTACTTCATCGAGAGTCAGCATATTATTCATGAGGATCCGTTTGTCCTTCCATTAATCAAAAGAGAGAAATGTCCGTCAGTATCAAACCTGCTAAACTTATTTCCTAAAAATCAGACCCTGGCTCTTTCCTGTTGGATCCACTGGTCGACCTCATTTTTCACAAAAACCCAATGCCCATTTTCAAATCGTGCGGGAATCTTTTTGGCATTGGCCCATTCCTCGATGATCCTGGCCTCGACCTCAAGATACTGAGCGACATCTTTTAAAGTCAAAAAGACGTCCGTCCCCTGGGAGGCATGGATTCCGAGCATGTTCACCTGCCCCTGCAAGACCGCACCTTCCGTGATGCTCAAACGCGGCGTGGTGATGTTCCCGTTGATTGTTGCCGGATTCAAAATCGACAAGCTCTGGGAAGCAATGATATCTCCAGAAACCTTTCCACCAATCACAATGTGGTCTCCCTGGATGTTCGCCGTGACCTTGGCGTTTTCACCGATGGTCAGATTGCCGCGAACTTCGAGTTTACCTTCAAAACTGCCATTAATTCTCAGATTGACGGGATCTTTGAACGAGATCGTTCCCTGCATGCTGGCATCAACATCAAGGATTTTTTCCTGGATTTCTTCTTTCTTTTTGACCATAGCTGTTCTCCTATGTTGAATCTTTTTATTGCAAGACCGTGCGGAAATTAAATGATCGAATAGCGCCCGGAATCCTGGACCTCACCTTTTTGATCGCTTCTATGTGCGAGCTTGACTTTCAAATAAAGCTTTTACTTTGACGATGCCTTACCTGGAACCAACGTTTTAGCAGCACTATCTCACCGAAAAATTTGAAAAAAGATATGTCATTATCATCATTTTCCTGCGGGTTGTCAATGAAAGCAACGAACAATGCCCGAAGTGAAAATCGATTGTGACGCATGGAGTTTCGCGCGTTTCAGAACCGTATCTCCCCTCCTCCGAGGCAGACATTTCTCTTGTAAAAAACAGCGAATTGTCCGGGAGTCACCGCCCGCTGCGGCTTGTCAAAAACAATCCTGACCCGGCTTTTTGAAACTGGGAAAAGGGTCCCCGAAGCTGTTTTCTGCCGATACCTTATCTTGGCTTGAACACGCAAGGATTTTTTGGGTAAACCGGAAAAGAAATTACAGGGACCGAGCAGGGCTTCTTTTTGAAGCAATTTTTTTTCATCGCGAGACACTTTAAGAATATTCCGTTTCACGTCAAATCCTGTGACAAAATACGGTCCGCCGGACAACCCAAGTCCTTTTCTCTGACCGATGGTGTAAAAATGCAATCCGCGGTGTTTACCGATGCTATGGCCTTGATCATCCTGAACGACCCCGACGGCTATGCCGACTTCTTTTCCCAGAAAAGAATCCATGGCATGGCCCGCCACAAAACAGAAATCCTGGCTTTGTTTCCTTTTGAGAAATATTTCGAAGCCTTCTTTTTGTGCCATGTCATAAATTTCTTTTTTGGTGTATCGCCCGAGCGGAAGGACGATATGACTTAATTGTTTCTGCGACAAAAAACTCAACGAATAGGTCTGATCCTTTTCCACATCTTTGCTTTTGAGAAGTTCGTAGAGGTTGGTCTTCGGATTTTTTTTGATGCGGGCATAGTGCCCTGTCGCAACATATTTAATTTGATGATCCTGGGCCCATTCAAAAAGCTTTTTGAACTTGAGGAAGCGGTTGCACATCACGCAAGGGTTGGGCGTCAGATGATTCCGGAGACTTTTAAGAAAATAATTAATCACTTCCTTTTGAAAATCGCGGGAGACATCATAGACATGATAAGGCACATGAAGCTTCCGGCAAACCTCTTCGGCAATCCTGAAAGACTCGGCACTGCAACACACATTTTCACGCAAACAATTCGAGGTGTCTTCCCAAACAGGATATTTCAACGAGACACCCACAGGCGCCCAGCCTTGTTTTTTCAAAAGCACCAGCGCCATGGAAGAATCCACTCCGCCTGACATACCCACTACAATGGATTTTGGCGTCTCTTTTTTCATCAAAATGATCAGGGCCTTCCGAACGAGTGGTAAAAACCGGAAAGACGGAGAGAAAAAGCAAAATCGGAGGACGAAGATGAAGAGATCTTGATGCGGCGCAAAAGAAAGGGATTCCCTTCCCATTTCCGGTCATGCACGTGACTCGCGGCACAGGCATAGACATATCCCGCCCTGCGGACCATTTCGACGATGTTTTCGTTGAACGATCCCGACGGATAAGAAAAGGCTTTGATTTCCCGTCCTAAACGTTCCTCGAGAATCTTTTTGGAAACGCTTATAGATTTCCAGGCTTCGTCCTCGGGAATATCGCCAAGCGCCTTATGGAAAAGACCGTGACTTCCGATCTCAACGCCAGGCATACGAGCCATTTCCCCAAGCATGTCCCAAGTCATAAAACCGGTACTGCCCACATCTTCCGGCGTCACGAAAAAAGTCCCCGGGAATGCGCACTCCTTCAACGCGGGAAAGGCAACGTGATAATTATCCAAGTAGCCATCATCAAAAGTGATGGCGGCTTTCTGCTCCCAAAAATTCTCGGTCCAGGCATTTTCCACGCACTGATCGAGTCCTACCACATAAAAGTTTTTCTTTTTCAAAAACAGCATCTGTTTTTTGAAAAGCTCGGGCGCAAGGGCGAGCTTGCCGGAAAAGCATTGCGGGTTAAAGCTGTGATAAGCCAAAATAGGAATAAATTTTTTCACCGCTTCGCCTCCAAAACTTCCTCATAAACTTCCTGGATTTGCCGGCACATTTTCTCCGAAGAATAATCGGAAGAAACCTGTTTTGCAGCAGCGCTCATTTTTCGTCGCAAATCCGGATCTTTCGCGTAAGTGATCAAACAACGCACAAGCTCCGGAACATGGGCTTCCTGAAAAAGAAGCCCATAACTGCCGCGGCCCAGAAGTTCCGAAATCCCGCCGGAGTCCGAACCGATCACCGGCAATCCCGCAGCCATCGCTTCAAGGATGGAAAGCCCAAAGGCCTCCGGCCACATGAAAGGTGCGGCATAAATGTCCGCAGCTTTAAAAGGCTCTTCGATGGCAGGCTCATTCCCGATAAAAACCACAACATCCTGAAGTTTTAAGCGCTGCACCTGTTCCCTTAACTGAGCCAAGTAATCCTCATCCCCCGCCCCCGCAATGAGCAAGCGCAGTTTTGGGATCTGCTGATGCGCTATGGCAAATGCCTCGATCAAAATGTGAGTCCCTTTCACCGGAATTTGACGCGAAAGCGCAAGAATGACAATGTGATCCTGTGTGTAACCATATTTTCCCCTGGCAACATGACGGTCCACTTTGTCAACCCTGCTTTGCAGCCCGAAAATATCGATGCCATTTGTCACGACTTTAATGGGCGGCAAGTTTTCTGCACCAAAGATGTCCACCAATCCCTGTTGCATCGTTTGAGAAATAGCAATCACGGTTTTCCCCCAACATGGAAAAAGACGCCGGCCCAAACGGCGTTTGTAAAACATATGCGCGGTAGATACATGCGGTATATCGATAAAACGAGTCGCCGCTGTGGCCAGTACTTGCCCAACACGGGTATGCGTATGAATGATCTGGATGACACGGCTCTTGAGAAATGATGTCAATCCCGGCAGTTGCGCCCAAAGTCTCGGCGAAAGCTCACTCTTGCAGCGAGGCACATCGCAAACCACCTCGGCGCAGCATTCCCTGAAAGCATCCCGGCAGGTTCCGGGACTGGACCAAATAGAAACCTCATGCCCCGCTTTTTTCTGCTCTTTGATGAGGGTCAGAAGATAGGTCGTGATACCCCCTGTATTCAAATGTGAGGTGATATGCAAAATTTTCAAATCGCTACCTTTTTGGTTGAAAATAAAAAAGGGGATCCCTGCGCGTCATGTAAAAAGCCCCTTTAAAGATCGATGCGAAAATCAATCGATCCGGATTTGACTCGTATCCACTCCCTTTTCCTGAAGCTTATTGATATAGATTTGATAGCGTTGAAAAAGCGCTGAAGATTCGACCTGGATACTTAGGAAACGGTCCTTGATCGGTTTCGTTTTCTTACTGAAGATTTCCTCCACGGAAATAGTCTTCATTCTTTCCGTGATCTTGGCAACTTCCGCATGCTGACTTCTCAGCTTCTGCGCATACGCCTCTGCCGCGGACTGAAGCTCTTCAACCGACATCCTCTCGACTTCTTTTTTGATCTGCTGGACCGGTTTTTTGGGATCTGCCTTCTCCGCACAACCTGCCGCCACAAAAGCACCGGAGATCAGAACCGTTAAAAAAAAACTTTGAAGCCTCACAACAAATTCTCCTCAGGTTTCATGGAAAATTCTCAATCTGTTGCGACATTATATTTACCAAGACAAATCATTGCCAGCTAAATTTAGACCGTCCCCTTTGCCTAACGCCATCCCATGCGTCCATCTTCAGACTTCCAAGAGTCTGGGCTGCCGGTTTCCTCTTTAATCTGCAAAAGAAGCGGGGCCTTCCTCCGAAGTTTGAGCGGCGAGGCCGGTAGGCGGTGCTTTTTTCTGTGGAATTTCTTTGACGAGTTTTTTGACGATAAAATACTGGAGGACGACACGCAATCCGTGATAAACGATATAGGCATAACCGGCCCCTTCCAGATGCCAGACCGTGATCATCCAGTAAAGAACCGGAAAATAAACAAGCGTTGGCAGGAACTGAATCCAGAAACTGAGATTGGCACGGCCCATCGCAAGGATCATCGGCGAAAGCGGCAACGCCGTGATGGCGATCCCGTTGGCCAGCAAGTACCAAACCGTGACGGCGTATGCATTGACGAATTCCCTGCCGGTCGTGATCGCGATGATCCATTTTCCCCAAAAAATAAAAATGACCCAGGTGACAAGCGAAAGTCCGCCCATCACATAAACCATTTGCTTCACAACATGCTTAAAGCTTGTGTAATCGCGTTGAGACCAAACCCGCGTCAACTCGGGATAAAGTGATTGGTAAAGCGGGTTCGTGGCCCGATCTAGAAAAGCGCAAAGTTTTTTTGCCAGCTTGTACAAACTGACATCCGTCAGGCCAAGAAGCCGCCCGACAATTAAAATATCGAACTCCCGGAACCCCACTTTCACTGAACCCGTCAGGTTCGTGGAGATCAAAAAATTCCAGATCCCGGGATAACGTTGGGTGATCCCCTTCAGGGGTTCGGCCCAAACACGCGTATACCCCCGCCTGTGCATTTCCATCCAGGCCATCACGGTCAGAGAAACATAATCCACGATCTCCGTGATCATCCAGACCCAAAGAAATCCTTTGAACCCATAACCGGATTGCCAGGCGAGAAGTACCCCCAAAAATTTAACTGAGGCACAGACGGATTTCTGGATGGAAAAAAGTTTGAATTGATCAAAGATCCGCAGGATGCCCGTCGGCACACCCGCGACATCAAAGACAATGATCGCGCTGTAGATCAAAGCGAATTGCACCATGTCCGTCGGCCACTGCTGCCATTTTCCGACAATGCCGGCCAGCGCAAGCGATACCCCGCAACCGAGCAGTGCCGTAAAACCGTCCACCAATGTTCCCAGTTTCACAAGTGCCTTAAAACCACCGGCGTCCTTGTTTCCCAAAGCGTCCGCGCCGTATTTGATCATGAACTGCCAGGACTGGAAATTCATAAGCTTGTCCACGATCCGGACATAGGTGTCAATCAGGATCAATATACCGAGCATTTCGGTCCCAAGCGCGCGCGCCGTCACGACAAACGTCAGCACACCTAAAACCGCTGAAACCGTATCTCCGCTAATCAGCAGTCCGGTGTTCTTGAACAGTCTCCGGAAAGGGCCTTTCGCAAAAGAATCCGTGATCGATCGGATCGAAAATGACTTCATGAAGATCTTCCTTGATGCGTGCTGGCCTTACGGCCCGGTTTCGGCATGACGTTTCCAGCGGGAGTCCCTCAAACCAAAGAGAACAGAACAAGAATACTTTGGAGATCTTTTCCGTTCGTGGATTATCCTTCGCGCAGGATCTTAAGCAGTAATTTCTGAAGGTCAATGGCCGTCACGATTCCCAACACGCGATCCCCGTCATCCACAACCGGAATACAGCCGAATTTCTTCGGGATCATGACTTCCAGTGCTTTTTCAACCGTATCATCCGGCTTCATCGTAAGAACCTTTTGAATGACATGCTGCCTTAAAACATAGCTCGCCAGTTCTTCCATGTTATAGACATACTCACCGCTCTCGGTATGTTTCGGGATCGCCACGCGATTAAGATCCCGTTGGGAAATGATCCCCATGATGACGCCTTGTTTATTCACAATCGGCAGATGCCGGATCGACCTCTCCTGAAAGATCTCGGCCACCCTCAAAAAAGGTTCGTCAATATTCAACGTGATGGGATTGGGGGTCATGATGTCTTTTAATAGCGGATTCGCTTTCATACTGGAACTCCTCTATGGTTGAAAAATCCATAATCAAACCAAAACTTACAAAAACCGGCGCGTATAAATTTATTAATGTAACTCAATTTTTTGCTAAAAAACCACCGCTCTGTCACTCTCAAGCCATTTATTCATCGACCTTTCTTGAAATTAATTAAGCATGGACATGCACCGGTAAGTAAAACTGGCCAATAAATAAGCTCCTAATGAGCGGGGGCGTCCGGTTTTCATTTCCCTTTGGCAGCGCTTTTTGAGGTACCGGGGTGTCCCCCCGACACGCATTCGGGCTTTTACCGCCCCTGCCCGTGATTTTCATCCACTATCTATTTGAAATCATGGCCGCACTGATTTCTAATTTTAAAACAAACAATCATCAGTGCTGTGGTATCGCAGCACGCGCAAACCTTTCGCAGCCCTTCAGCGCAGCAGCCCTGATTTTTAATTAAAAAATGTACGGTAATCAGGGCAGTCCTTTAGGATAGGGTGAGTGTGCCGTTTTACTCGGCTTACCACGAATCAACCCGCCACTGCGAGAACCGGTACGGTTTTTATATAGTTTAAAGACTTCATCGATTGATGCATCACTGAGAACTTTCATTTCTCTCTTTAGCGCTGAGGAAGCAAAGAGTGGCACACCGAGTAATTGACACTGAACTGCCTGGACGCCCTTGCTTGACCTCAGGCTTATCAAAGCCTTTAAAAGAACTGTAGAGTTTTTTATCTAATGACATAAACCGGCATAAAAAACGGAAACATCATGCCAACAGCATGAAATAAGATGCATAAAAAAAGGAAGATCAAATGATCGATTTCTCTTTTTCGCCAGATTATATTCGTTAAAAAAGAAACGACAGCTAAACCTTGCCAAAGGGTTACGTGCTGAGCGGTTATGCGAGAAAGCAAAGGAAGCGCGGTCTGGTGGGCGCTGGCAAAAAATTCAAAAAAATGAAACGCATAAAAAACAAACGAGCAGTAAGCAACGGTAAGCATCGCGTTTAAAACTGAGGAAATAAAGAAATTTTTTGATCGCTCCATAGCACCATTTCTAAATTATTGGTTTTTAAAATCCCGCAAAAAAAATTTTGACACTCCTGAACCCTCGAAGATCAACGGCCGGTGCAATGCAAATATTCTTTCTGTGTTTTTAAGCAATCCACCACATCTCGATGCCAAGCTGGATCTTTTTTGGCGATTTCAGCAAGCTGGGTATCGGTGAGACTGAAGCGAGGCCCGTATTTCGCCTGACAAACCTTGAATGCTTTTTCCTTGGATCTGCAATGATGGTCACTCGATGCAGCCGGTTTGTCCTTGATAGATTCTTGGATTATCGGTTCTGGTTTTTGTTGTTTCATGAATCGATCGTATTTTTTCGTGGTAATGATGCCCACCCCGGGCACCTGCTTTAAAAACCCTTTTTCAAGTAATAGCATCGTCGCTTCGTATTTATCCACATGATGCTCCTCACCACGCATCTTGATCTTGACTTGCGAGGCATCGACATTCTTCAACTGGTAAGCGGGCCGGCCTTTATAAGTGACTGGTGTCATGTCGGCATGTAAAGACAAGACATCATAATCGTCTCTTTCCCCGGACCATTCTTCCTCTTCCGTTTGACCTTTTGTCTTGTTTACCGTCTCCCCCTTGCCCCCACCAACATCAAAATCCGCTCCTAACAGCCCACCTTCTTGCGCTGATTCCTCTGTGGCATTGAGTGTATGTCCTTTAAATCCCAAGAAAATCAAAAAAGCAAATAATACGAAGAACGTTTTTGAAAAGAAGGTCCCCATGTTTTTTTCTCTTTCTTTAGTTGAAGGTTTTACAAAAAAGTGTTGGTCTTCCATCGGCATCCACACAGTCATTATTTCCGGCCGGCTGCGCGGGGTGAACCGGTTTCGATGTAGACGCCGGAGAAATAAAAACAGGTGGTTTTGCTACTGGCAATGTTGCCTGAGGAACCGGCTGAACTTTGGGCATTGGAGGCGAGACCTGAACCGAGGTCTGGTTGGAAGCTTGCGAAGGAGTTGTTTGGGGCGCAGGACTTATGAAACGCGGTGTTTTTTTTTGAGGCTCGATAATATTTTTCAGGCTTGCCGCAAAGGGAATATCATATTCCGTAAGTTCCAGGCCCTTCCGAACTACCGTACCGGAAGCCACAGCTATCATCTTACCACCGCGCCGGATCTCTGCACGAAGTCCCCGATTATTGGTATCAATCGCTGGATTCTCTGCCCCGCTGTCTGGAGGAACGGAAAATGGACCAAAAGAATAAGAAAGTCCCGAAACTTTTTTTTCGGATTGTTCTTCTCCTCCCATGGTAATGGTAAATTCATCACCGGGTTGGAGGGAGACCGAAGTACCGTCGCTATATCGGGCTGTCCCGCGGATAAGCCATTTGTGCTGCGCAAGATTAGGAATCACGATTGTCACGTTTTCCTGAGACGCATTGTTAAATGTTGCCGTCGTTTCACCGAAATATCGGTGAGTTCCTACAGCACGCATAAGTTGCGCGTGAATCTCGGCTCCCACGCGTACAGTTCCCGTTCCCGCAGCAGAAAGCTTCCTGAAAATATACTGTCCTTGGCCAATTTCCGTTGCTTTTGAGCGGTTGCCGTCAAGTGTCACCACTTCCGCCCCGATAACCGGTTTCCCGCTCATATCCTGAACCGTTACCAGGATATTCCAAGAAGTCAAATCGGTTTGTTTCCGCTTGATCTTGATGAAATCTTTGAGATCAAACTTACCAAGCTCCACTTCCACTTTAAAATCACCGGCGTGGCGTTTTTCTAAAGGGGTCTCCGCTTTCATCGGCCGAGGCATGAACATCGTGACTAATTTTTCTCCTTTCCCGGGGCCAGCATATTCCGCGGCGTAAGCTTCCTCTACGTTCCAAAACAGCTTGGCAACCGTATAAATATTCCCATCTTTACCGGATTGGCCACTTGATGGGGCTGGTGGAGTTTCGGTCTTTTCGATTTCCTTTTTTTCCAGTTCGGCGATCACGCGCCACTGCCCGAGTTGGAGGTTCTCGAATGTGTGTGCGCCGTTGAGGTACATGCCCTTAACAGGTTGCGGCACTTCAGTCTGTCCAGAAAGCGGTTCCAATTTAACCGTCACATCCGGCAAATCACCGATCGGCACATCCTTGAGAGTCGCTTTATCTGCTTTGACCGTCACTTTCAAATTCCCTTTCCCATTGAAATCTGTACCAGGCCCTTCCACAGTGAAGGCATTGTTTACGGTCGCGCTGAAAAGGTTTTTTTCCTCAACGTTTAAAAGAAATTTCAGGGTTGAATGGAAAAGTTCTTCGCTATTGTTTTGCTTCTCGCTCGGGTACTGAAGCGGAAGTGAAAATTCCGCGGCTCCCAAAACGATACCGAATTCTTCATCCGCCGTAACCTTTTCTTCAACCACGGAACCGCTCCTAAGTGACGCTTCTTCCCCCGAAGCAATACCGTATCCTTCCTCATAGGAAGAGTTGATCCGCACCTTGAGAACATCCTTCGGTAAAGCCAAAATGGCATAACCGATATGGACTTTCATGTCGCTTCCGGCCTTGAGTTTGACAGGCGGCGTCACGGCTTTATGGACATAATCGCTCCATGCTTTAAAATCAGAAAAATAACTGGCGATCGGCTGGCCGTTAACAGCAACCTCGTAGATCACGGCTTGTCGTTCTTCCGGAATTTCCTGCGGTGGTTCGTTAAAAAATGCGTCTTCCATCTCTTTCTGCGCTCTCGACTCTTCCTCTTGTGCTTCTTTGAATTCCTCGGCCTTATTAACCAGCCAGATCCTTTTCGCCAGTTCACCGGTTATGACGCTCCACACTTTCGGATCGTCTTCGAAATAGCGAAGACGACGAACATAGTCATAATTGTTCGTAAGCCAGTGCCGGTACATGGTCACAAGCTGCGCGGCGTATTCCTGGATATGCTGCACCGACGTGGTCCAACTTGTGCTGGGATCCGTTAGAGGATCCAGGATCGGTGTGAAATCTTTTTCGACATCGATGTGCCGCTTTTCAGCAAGCCAAGTCCAGATATCCCATAGATTTGTCCTCTTGGGAGGAAACGGACAAAGGCTCCGAATAAGCGTCTGCCGGTTCTCATCCAGGATAAAATAATCCGTTGTCATATAGCTGATCCCGCCTGCGATTGTAAAGACCATCGCGCCAACCGCCACCGCCCCCCCGTAGGCAAGAACCCCTTGGACCACAGTGTATAATTTGGGAGAATTCATGGCCAGATAAGGGATCAAAAGGCTAAACCCTTTCGCGACAACCAACCCGACCGGGATCTCAACGGCAAGAAAGACCTTCGCCTTGCGTGCCAAGGCATCAAAACCCTCGTCGTACCAGGTCTGCATGAAATCCACGAGCTTCGAGGCTACTAAAAGCGTGAACATCATGTTCTGCAAGGCCTGGTTGAATTCCGCGTCCTGTGCCATCTTGCGCACTCGCAGGATCGTCCTCTCCTTGGCTGCTTTAATGTATTCTTCCTGCGCGATCATTACCGCGTCCTTTTGATGTTGGAGTTGCGTTCGGACATATTGCCGAAGAATATCTTTTTTAGCTGCCCGGAAAGCTTTCAGGATATCCGGGTGTTGCGACATTTTTCGTTCCGCTTCGAGCAGATATTCCTCGATCGCCTCAGCCGGATCTGCCAACCAGAAGGCGCCGTTCGGCTGGCTGCCTAATTTCGGGTATTTATTCTTAAAATATTTCTCGGCCAACTTAGCGTACTTGTAGACAAGTTTGATATTTTTTGCCCGGGACGGAGGCAGGATATTCTCTTTAACCTTTGGCAACTCGATCGTTTTGAGCGATTTGAAGGCTTTTTCATCAACTCCCTTAAAAGAAAAAGCATCTTCGCTGAAACTCGCCTTCCCTTCTTTGGCACCGAGGTCGCTCATCTGCTTACGGAGATCCTCAATAGGGTTTTTGACGTACCTTTTTTGCATTTCGGCTTCGGTAATCATTTCGCCTGTCTTGACATTGCGGTACATCCTCTGGCCTCCGGTACCTTTTTCAAAGACCACTTCGTATTCCAGCTTTTTAACAAGCGGTTGGTTACGCAGTTCGGATGCAGTGACCTCTTCACCGGTCTTGATGTTGCGGAGCATATAGTGCCCGTCGGGGCCTCTCCTGGAAATCTCTACGTATTCACCTTTGACGGTAGGAACGACTTTGCCTCGTTGGAACATCGGTTCGTATTCCGTCAGTTTCATCGCTTCGACATATTTTCCTTCTTCCAGATTTTTGAGGATCGCTTTGGAACGCTCTAAAAGATCTTTTTGCGATATGAGTTCATTGGTCGCCAGGTTCCTGTATTTCAACTCCTTGCCGGCCGCTTGATTTTTTTCAAGGTCGTTGACGATGCTCCGGTATTTTTCCATCATTTCCAGCTTGGTTAAGGCTTTGCCTGTTTCCTTGTTCCGGAAAACCATGGTCTGACCCGCGTCAGGATCCCGCACCAGTTCAAATTGGGTGTTTTCCACGGTTTCGGCGAACTTTTGCTGACCGAGTTGATTGACAAGCGCCTTCCTCTGCAGGATCTGTTGTTGAAGCGATTGATTTTTGAAGGTTTTAAGTTCGTTGGCGAGCGCGGCATTCCCCTGGGTTTCAGCGATCTGGATCTTTTTGTCGATGTCCGCGATAAAAGTTTTGTTGGCATTCTCGCCTTCTTTCAAAATGTCGGAAAGCCGTTGCATCTGTTTTTGCTCGAATTCCTTGTACATCGGGTTCTGAAGTCCCCGCTCATCACCGAGCTTCCGAAGGCCTCCGGTCACGGGATCAATCTCCATGGAGCGGACTTTGTTCAGTTCCTGGATCTCTGGATTTTTCGGTTTTTTCCCGAGCACGTTCTGCTCACCGCGCTCAACAGCCTTGACCAAATCGTTCATGCGCTGGTATTCCTGCCAGCTTCCCGGCGGTGCGGGCCGTTCGTCCAGATGAGCTTTTTTGAGAGCGTCGAGGGCGGCGGCCTGTTTGTTGACCGGTCCCGCCTGATCTCCGGACATAGCCGTTTTCGCAAATTCCCGATTCTCGGCTTCAAAGGCCCTGTGTATCTTTCCTTTCCCTTCTTCACCCCAGAGTTGGAGATCCCATTGTTTGACTTTTGTGCTGTTTTGACCGGGCGTGGCGGTAACCGTCATATTTTTTTCCTGGAGCGCCTGACGGACATATCGGTTGGCGCGATCTGTACCGGTATATTCGGCGTCCGTATAAACGCCGCGCCCTTTCCAGGGATCCGTACCGCTAGACCTGAATTCTTCCGACCAGTTTATTGTAACGCCGTCTTTTTTGGCAAGTTCCCTAGCCCGATCCAGAACTTGGGTCATACCCCGCTCTCGAATGGCGGCGTCGAACCTCCTAACCTGTTCCATGTGCTGCTGCCAAACCTGGTTGTATTCTTTGACTGCCTGCTCGTAGCGTGGGTGATGCGTGTAGATCTCTCCCGCAGAATCAGTCCAGGGAATTCCGGTTTCCTGAACGTGTTTTTGAATGATTGCTTTTTCCTGGTGATGTAAAGTCTCGAAAAAATTTTCGCGCAATTTGGGTACGTCCGTCGTAAAGGGATCCACCCTGCTCGGATCCGCCAGAAGCTCTTCGGCTGTGGCGGCGTAGGCGAACGGGAGCTGAAGGTTAGTAATCAGAAAAACAAAAGCTATTGCTCCCGAAAAAAATCGACGCAAAAGGTGAAAATTTGTCTTTTTCATAACCGCCTCAGTCATCCATCTTCTGAATCACCTGTTCGTTGATAACCGCCACGACCTTCGCGATAGAATCGGCGACATTCTGCCTCCGCCTTTGAGCTTCCGCCTGCGTCTCCTGTTCTTTGGTCTCGCGGATCTGGCGCTGCTGCTCACCAATCGCCTGGATTTCGGCCTCGGATCTCAGTTCCAGCGGGATGCGGAATTCAAGGACCTTCCCGTTCCGTTGAATGAAAAATTGCACCGGATAATTGACTGGAAGGCGTTGCAGCGCGGCTACAAATTCCGCGTTGCTTTGGAAACGCATCGCCCCGCTTCCCAGGATCCGGTCGCCCACGGCCAAACCACCGCGTTCCGCCGGCGAGCCGGGATGAATCCCCACCACATGAATGCTGCCGTTATCGTACTGTATTTCGACCCCGAGATATTTCCGTCCGGAAGACTGCGGAGGAAAGCTTGTAACTGCCGGTGTGGCGGCCTGAACAGCTGTTCGGCCAGGCGCGGGAAAGTGGGTAATCATTTGGATCGGGTCCGTTTCCGCCGGCCCGGAAAATTTCAACATGATGCCTCGTGCCCTATAAATCTTAAGACGCGAACCATCAGCGGCTTTCGTCACCTCTCCACTGTCATCAAGAGACAGCCACTGGTGGTAATCGGCCTCTCCACTTGAAACCGAGGGATAAATATCAATTTTCTCGACTGTCGCATTGTTGAGTTGATAATGGGCGACGATCTTTTCAGCATCGTAATTCGCCCCTCGATATTCCTCCCACTCCCCCAGAGGCGCGGATTGTGTTGCTTGGCCAAGCATTTTTTCAACGTCAGTTTTAGAACTCCTTCCCGGTTCAATACCGTAGAAGTCGTCGGCAAAGGAGGGACGTAGAAAAAAGAACGAAAGAAAAAAGCATGTAAGGAAATACCGGCTTGTTTTCATCGATTTTGTCTGAACCCGTTGGCGGAAATTGAAAATGATTTTCAACAATAGTACAAAAGCTACCCCAACTTGGCCTAACGCAAGGATGAATCTCAAATTATTATTTATTATACATAAGTTTTTTAAAAACCGTATACCCAAAACGTTTCTTCCTAGAAGAACGAAAGACAATCCCTCGAAAAATAAAAAAAACAAGAAACCCCAGAAATCGCTCGGCTATAAAAGCATCTCGAGGGTCATCAACGGGTTACAGAAATTTCTTTCACATCTGCAGAAAATACCGCGTCCTTTTTATATCAGCCTCTGGACGGTAAGCCAGAGTCGAACTCAGAAAGCGAAGCTCTATGGATGAGATCAGATATACAAAAAAAAGACAGTGTCCCCTACCGAAAAATTGACGCGAGCAAAATCAGAACAACCGCAATCACAACTGCCAGGATTGCGCTCATGACAAACCAGTGCGGCACAAAACGCACCGGCATGCTTTTCGGGGGAGGTCCGGCCAGCGCACGATTGAGCGGCTCAAGAAAAGAAAACCGCGCGCTAAGGATATGAAGTAGCAGCAAAAAGAGCGGGATCGCCGGGAAAAACGCGAACGCGATAAAGAGCCACAAACCCTGCTGATCTTTCGCGCCGGCTGAAAGGCAGGCTCCATAGATGCAAAATCCTGTTAGGGCTGTCAGCACAACAAGCGCTAAAAGTTTCTTGATCATTTGATGTAAGGCCTCGAAATGATTTAAAACTGAGCCGTCCCCGGAAATCAAATTCTATCATAAAACAAAAAAACGAAAATTAGCTTTTATTTCCATTCGTATTCACGTTCATGCGTTCGTTCATGGGACGCCGTCCCGCAGGGAAGCCTTAGAATGCCTTACTCCTCCCTCCCGAACGCCGTCCGGTTACGCGGTTACGCGTTTACGGTTACCGTTTTTATTCCGCCCGGGCCGTCTTCCGCTCCGCCAATTTCGTGAACTCCTTCATCAGGATGTTTTCCTCACGGGCAATACGGCTTTTGATCATGGCGGAAATCTTGCTGAACTCCGGGGCAATGTCCGCGCCCAACGGATCGCTTTCTTCTTTCCGGAAAAACGCCTGGACCGCCGCGGTGATCTTCTCCATATCCGCGGCAAAAAGGAACAGCTCCCGTCTGAGACCGGCATCGGTTTCAGCGGCTTTTTTCAGGGCCGGATAAAAATTCTGGTCTTCATCGAGAAGGTGGAGCTCGAGAACCCGCTTGAGCTCCTGCAGCTTCATTTTCCCCGCTCTGCTAAAGATATCAAGCTGGACGACCTCAAAAAGGTCCGCCTGGATCTTCTCATGTTCTTTGCGCCAGGTTTTCAGATAATCCAGCATCGATCACCTCTCATTCATGTCAACGGTTTCGTTTTATCATGCTTGGACCGCGCGCCTCACGAGCTCTATAAATGAAATTTGTCTTTTTTCCGCTCCAGGGTCCGCTGAAATTTCTCTTCGACTTCCGCAAGCGCGTCTTTCAACGCCGTGAAGATCTTCGACACCTGATCACCGTTGTAGGCATACTGGGAAGTCGCTAGATTCCCAATCAACCGAATTTTATCCAGGGTCGCAGCGACCCTCTGTTCCGCGAGCCGTTTGAATCGCTCTTCCTTTGTCTCATTCGGAATATTCTTGTTTTCTTCATGCTCTTCCACTCTGTTCTCCTTTATTGGGTTGTATGTAATTCAATTCAGCCCTGCACTTCCAGTGACGCCTCCGGTTTGCGTAGGTTGTTACCCCTCCCAGCTGGACGCCGTCCGGTTACCCCAGCTGGACGCCGTCCGGTTACCCTCAGCTGGACGCCGTCCGGTTACCACTTTGCCGAAGGCCAGAGTTTCTTTCGGGCGGTTCCGTAATCTCCGAGTTGGTAGATACTTACGCTCCTAATTTTGAATGTGAACGGGGTATAAGAAGCTTCCGTCATTTCCCTGACAAAGTCCTGCCTGCACAGCCCGATTGTGACATGCGGGTTATAATTCTTTCCGGTCTGCTTGGAAGCAAAGGTGTTGATATAGGACGCTATGGCCTCGTCGGAGGGCTTGCCGTCTTCGTTGGGTACAAGCGCCGCAACGGTCCCCTGTTTGGCGCAAAACGGTGAAACGGCGGACAGGATCGCTTCCTGATACTTGAGCAACTGGGGCGTCGGGGCAACGGTGATACCCGCCAACCCCAACCCCTTCCATGAAGCCGCAAAGTAGCCCGTCGCATTCAGTTCCATTCCAACAGGATCCTGAGCTACGTTCACCCGTTTCACAGCATCGGAAACTTTGTCGAGATCTCGTGTGCGGACATAGCACTGAAGGACTGAGATATGCGGTACGTGAGTCACATCCAGGGCAAATCCGGCAGGATAGTTTTCCCTGAGACGAAGATTGTCCGCCTGAGCTTTTACAACCATGGAATCGTCAGGATCGAGCAAAACATCAATAGCGGTAAGAGGCTCAGAAGCTAGGCAGGGGCTTATTAGGAAAAAAAGAATAAAAAGGAACGCTATGGCCTTCTTCAAAGGAACCCCCGTGATTGAGGGATAGTATAAACTGACTTAATCTGGCTGGCCAGGCGATTTCTGAAAAAACACCTGTCCCAACCCGACGCCGTCCCGTGACTCTGAAAGCTTACCCCTCCCAGCCGGACGCCGTCCCGTGACCTGACCGTGACTGACCGGACCGTGACTGACCGCGACGCGCCTCTAGCTTCCAGCTTATAGTTCATAGCCAATAGCTTTAAGCTAGAGCTAGGAGCTATTGGCTATCGGCTAGAAGCTATCACAGCCAGGTGGTGCCGGGTTTGGAGATGGAGGCATCCCGAACCCAAAACGAGGCCGTCGATGGACTTTCAATCGCGTATTCTTTTGCACGCATTCCCAGCGCGTTTTCGATCTTGGCCAGAGTGGCCAAGGAAAGGTTCTGTGTTCCGCTCTCGATTTTAGAAATAAACTGCTGTTTCACTCCCAGTTTTCGGGCGAGTTCGGCTTGGGTCATTTTACGCGCGAGACGCCAGGTGCGGATTATGGCCGCGGTTTTTTCCCAAACCGGATTCCGAGCCAGCTCTTTGGTCTCTTTGGGAAACGTCACGCCTTTTTTCTTGAACTCGCGCAAAAGAAATTTATAAATCCCGTCCCAAAAAGGGATCCGCTCGTCATTCCATTGATCTTTGCGCATCCGGCGCTTAATCGCCTGCCAATAGCGGCAGAAATCCTCTTTGCGAAGATAGTCTTTGAAAACTTCCTTGGGCAGGCCGGAGTGCCTCGAAAGCAATAACGCCGCATAATGAATAAAGGCTTTCTCTTCCGGATTCGCGAGAATCCGTTTTACTTCCGCTTCCGTTTTATTGATATTCCATAGCCAGGAACTCGCTTTCATTCCGTGATCTCCTTCATCAATGCCTCCACCTCTTTTTTGAAATGCCTACTAATTTCCGTGAATTCGAGCGGGCGAGTCGTGACAATATCGCCAAGTCCCAAGTCCATTTCGGACTTTGAAAGAGAATGATACCATTGCAAAATGGCCGGGATTTGGATCCGCCTGGGATAGTTTCCCGCAAAAGCCGCCAAAGGTTTATACGTTTTGGATAAATGATAAAGGTCGAAAAGATCCCGGGCTTCTTGCCTTTTACCCTTTGTCCGGATCCTGCCGATTTTATCATTCCCGGTGATGAACCCCGTGACCGTGTAAAGCTTGCGCAAATAAATATCATCCAGAGAGGCAAAATCAATGCCGTCGATCCGTTTGAATGGCTGTAAAAGATCAACCGGATCTTTGACAAAATCAATCTTGAGCGGCTCGCCCGTACCCAGAGGGATCTCATAGCGTCGCATCCTGAGAAGCCTGCTTTTACCTTTCGCATTGGAATCCACGCTCTTTTTGATGGTTTTACGCATGCGAGAGCTGATGAAGCGGATAGCTTCGTCGATTTTGTCCGGTAAATACTCCTTGGCAAAGAAATCCAGGTCATAAGATTTCCTGTGATGAAAATACCCGCGGGACAAAGCTGTGCCGCCGACAAGATAAAATCCTTCCATCTTGTCTGCCAATATCTTTAAGGCAGTTTCCTGACTCTCCAGAATCTTCTTCATTGAGCTTTTGTCCATGATCTAATAATACATCTTAAAAGTTGTATTTTCAAGTATTTTACATACTTTTAGTTGTATTTTTGATGCAACTTATTCAATTCAAACAATTTAAGAATAAGGATTTTTTTCATATAAAAAGCAGGGGCCATCCAAGGCTTTTAACTTGAATGGCACACTCAACCGGCAAGGCTGCAAAAGAGTCAAAAGAATGACGCCCCCAAGCATTTTGAATTCGGACTGTCAGGGTACTTTTTCCGCCAAACATCGCTGTTCGTCTTTGGCGGAATCCGTCCGGGCGAATCTCGCCTGTTTTTTGGCAAAGACGGAACTGTCCTTGCCGGGAATACAGCAAGTCGGAGATTGGCCCAAATGATACCCGTGGCTCAGAGAAATGAAAATGCTACAAGAAACTTGTATGTTATAGCAATGTCCCCTTCTGGGAGATCCATGCTAACAAGGGAAAAAAGCGACACATGTTTCACATGATTATTTTTCCGCAACGACCAGCATCTCAAAATTTTCTGTCGTTAATTTATCTTTTCTGGAAAAGGCGCCGAGTTTTGCTCCCAAAATATCGATTTTCTTCAATCCGAGGCTTTTGAGAAGCCAGGTTATTTCGCTGGGCACATAATAACGCTCATTGCACTTTAGTTCTTTTTTGTTGCCCGCGTCGTCCTCAAAAACAACGGTGTTATGATCACGAAAAGTCATCAGATCAAAGGAGCACTCCTGGCACTGGGACTGGCCTTCTTGCTGCGCCGCCTTATAGAATTCATTGACAGAATGAAACAGCGGGAACAATCCGTTTAATGCGGTGAAAATGAGCTTGCCTTTGCTTTCAAGCGCTTTTGCCGCGTTCCTGAGGATTTCAAAATTCATCTCATCCGTTTCCATTAAAGAAAACCCGCCTTCACAAATCATGATCGCCAGATCAAATTCACTTTCAAACGGAAGGTTTCTGGCGTCTTGTTTCCGAAAGTCGACTATCACCCCCGCTTCTTTGGCTTTTTCGATTGCCCTGACAATCTGCGATCCGGATAAATCAACGCCCGTCACGTCATATCCCCTTTTTGCCAATTCGATCGAATGACGGCCGGTGCCGCATCCGATATCGATGATCCTTAGTGATTTATCGCGACCGATTTCAGCTTCAATAAAATCGCATTCGCCCACAGTCCCCTGAACAAAGCATTCTTTGTCGTATTTGTGGGCGTAATTCTCAAATAATGCTTCGTACCATTGTTTCATAATCTTTTATCTACTTTCAGTTCAAATGAAATCCATTTGGGGCAGGCGAAATCAAGCATCTCTACCCTTTTCGCTTTGCTTCAAGGACGACAGAAATCATCGACGTTAAATTGAAACCTCAAGTTTTGATTTGTTTAACGTCTCAAAGCAACCGGCTTTGGGAGGGAATTCGGCGCCCTTCCCCGCCACATTGCCTGGCGGGTTCGGGTCGGCCACTCGCACTAAAATCATGACATAAGTCATGATTTCAAACAAGTGCTCTCTTCGGATCCCCACCATCTAAACAAAAATACCCAATGGTTTTTACCATTGGGTATTTTTGGCGTCCCTAAGCATTTTGAGTTTGAACTCCGAGGACACCTTTGATTGGCCCAAATTATACCTGTGGCTCAAGGAAATGGAAATGCTAAAAGAGGCCTGTACGGCTTTAGCAGATCACTTCCTTCATTTATTGGAATCATGACTCCGTATGATAAAATGTCGGCCATGAGCAACGAAAAACTAAAAAATGACGGCTACGTAATAGCAATTAATGAAAATATCAAAATTTGGCAGGAATTTCATCCGATAGAATTACATTGGGGGCACAACCAGTTCGATTCTTTTGGTTTAAAACGCAATTCGGGAAATCTAGTTTTTAATAAACAGCGTATTGCAATTAAAGATCGATGGTTTGATGTTTTAACTCCTAGTGAGGTAGTCCGTAAAGAGAGCAAACGTGATGGTTACTATAGAGTAATTTATATACAAATAAACAGGGAAAGTGGTGAATATTATATTGGTAAAGCTAATAGAGCCACTTGGTCTCAATTAAAGCGATATCAAGGGTCTGGCTTGAAATTTAAAGCTAAATTCAAAAAGAATATAAATGAATTTGTACGTTACTACATCGCAACGTGTGAAACCGCAGAAGAAACAGAAAAACTTGAAGCTTCAATTGTTGATAAAGACCTTTTGTCCGATGAAAAATGTCTTAATCTTGTCGCTGGTGGCGGCGGAACAAGTAATCATCCTACCATTGCAGAAACAAGTGAAAAAAAACGTCAATATATGAAGAATCATCCTGAACAATTTAAACCAATGCTTGAAGCTTCTAAGAAGGCTTTTCGTTCAGGTGATACCGCAGCACTTCGTGCTCGCAGTAAAAGAATAAAAGAAACAATGAGCAAAGAAAAACATCGTGAAATGTCCCGCGCAAGAATCGTGAAGTGGAAAGAGAATTATCCTGAAGCATACGCTGAGGCAAGAAAAAAAAATCATGAAAAGATTAAAACCTCAGAAGTCCAAGCCAAACGAAAAGCCAGCTTCGGCAAGTGGAAAGAGGCTAATCCTGAAGAATACAAAGCTTACATGAGGAAACTTATAAGTTCTCATACAAGCCCGGAAGCTAAGGATAAACGTAAAGCATCACGAAAAGCATGGAGCGATAAGAATCCTCAAAAAGCGAAAGAAAATGCACAAAAAAGAGCTAAGGCAGCTGCAGTTAAATTAAGCAAAGCAGTTTGTATGATAGATTTGAATTCGAGAGAGGTTTTACAAAATTTTCCTAGTCTTCATGCGGCAGCAAGGTGGCTAGTAGAAAAAGGGATAGCAAAAAATACGAAATGCGTTTCATCGCTAAATGCTGTTTGCTTGCGCAGAGCATGCACAACAGGATATGGGTATCGCAAAAAAGCTTATGGTTATGACTGGCGTTTTACATCGGAAATTCAATCTAAGGGATAACTCCTCTAACAACGCACACCATCACTTTAAAAGTTCGAATATCCGGTTGGGGTAAAAAAGAGAGCCTCCGTATCCTTGTTCCGACACAGAGGCTTATAACCTGAAGAAAACTGGCGTCCCCCAGTGACACCAATTCGAACCGCGTCAGAGGTGGACGCCCATATAGTCATTCCTCCGCTTGTGCAAGTACCCGTCTATAGGAAAATAGCCCAGAAGGTTGCGGAGTTGCGGCATCTTAACATGACCTTCAGCGCCATTGCAAAAACTTTAAACGTCTCCAAGCAGCTGGCGATTATAGCGTTCCGGTATTACCGAGGAAGCTGACGCTTAGCGCGCTTTCGTTTAAATTCTTTGAAGTCCTTGAGAACATCTTCTTCACGAATCTTTTTCAGCGCAGCTTTTGGGGCAAGAAAGATCTTACCCTTTTCAGAAGCGAGCTTATTAATCTTCGTCCATTCGCTAGTGCTATAAGGCGACCGCACTGCTGGTTTCTTTTTCATCTAACTTGTCGCTCCCAAAAAACATCCTGCGATTAAAGCTTCCTATATCGTGTACTGCGCCCGAGCCCAAAGCGCTCGATTTTCTTGAACTGAATGAGGCGCGACAGGACCTGATTTACAGTCGGCCGCGCTATTTTAAGTTTCTTCGCGATCTCACCAGGAGAAGTCTCCTCCACCGTCTGGATATAGTTCATCACTGCGATCTGATTCGGGGAAAACAATTTTTCGATGGATTCTTTAGACAGAAGATCCACGGCCCGCTTAGCCTGCTCACTGGCCATGGAAAAAAAGAATTCCAGCCACGGAATGATGTCTTCCTTGGTTTTACCGAATGTCTTCTGACTTTTACGGAGCGCAATATAATAATCCGCCTTGTTGTCTTCGATCAGCTTCTCATGAGAAATATAAGGCGCATAAAGATAGCCCTGCTGCAGTAAAAGCAGATTAGTCAGCACTCGTGAGATTCTCCCATTACCGTCCTGAAAAGGGTGAATCCTGAGGAATTCGACGATGAAATTTCCGATCACAAGCAGCGGATGGAATTTCCGGTCCCCGAGCGCTACCTGCGTCCATTCGACAAGCTCCTGCATTTCTTTCGGTGTCAGATAAGCAGGAGTCGTATCAAAAAGAATGTCCGTCGATTTTCCGGACGAGTCCACCATGTGAACCTTGTTCTCGGTCCTCTTGTACTCTCCTTTGTGCTGCTTGTCCTTTTCCGCGTATTTCAGGAGCTCCTGATGAAAGTGCTTGATGCTACTCTCGGAAAAGCGGATGTGACGCCAAGATTCAAAGACATTCAGAAGGAGTTCATAATACCCTTTCACTTCCTGTTTATCGCGGTCCGTAAACCTCTGCACCGAAATGCCGCGCATAAGCTTCTCCACGTCCTCATCGAAAAGCCTCGCTCCTTCGATACGGGTTGACGCACCGGTCGAAGTCACCAGAACGGATTGTTTCAAACGGCCCAGGATCTGAGGGCTTAGATGAACCCCTCCGGTCCATTGCCCTTTCAACTCATCGATCCGGGCGATTTTGGTCCATATCTCCCCGGGCAGGTTTTCGATCCGCTTACTGAACTTTGACTGCGCCATAAGCCTAGCTTCCTTTCTTATAATATAACTATATAAGATTATATACGATTATAAATGAAAGTCAAGGGGATAGGTCTGATCGCTGACACCGATCGTCTTTTTCGGAGGGAAGATTTGGAACCGCTGAAACCTATATATTTTTCAAGGTGTTACAGATTTCAGCGGCCCCAGAATCAAGTTTGGCGTCCCTAAGGGGATTCGAACCCCTGTTACCAGAATGAAAATCTGGTGTCCTAGGCCGACCTAGACGATAGGGACGCGGTTTAGAGCTACAGAAATAATGTCAATACTGGAGTTGTGAATTATACCGTTTTTGGAAAAAAAACCAAGATTATTCAAAAAACCATAACACCCGACGTTTGATCTTCATGGACACAAAGCCTAACACCGGGTGTTGTTACGGTATCTTAGGCAGCGGTCCGGATCTGGAGATAACCCTGAATCGCGTTCATCACGGCCGCCAAAAGAACGCCGCTGTTATACTCGGAAGGACGGCGAGGCTTCCCGTAAGGATCGACGATCTTCTGATCCAGAGCTGCGTAAAGAATAGTTGCGATATCCGCGGCCAAAGTCGGCATATGACCGGCGGCATTTTCATCCGCAAGCCAGCGTGTCTTGATGTTCTTCTGATGCCCGGGCAATTGCGATTCTTCGAAAGCAAAAACCGCATTCACATCTCCCTTGGACAATTTGAGTGACTCAAAAAAGTTTTTCCCGGTTATCGCAAAGATCCGCACCTGGTCCGGCGCGAAACCCAAGCCGCTCTCTCCAGCTTTTTTGAGAAGTTCTGCCTCCCGTTCCTTTATCAAAACCGTATCACCCGGCATATTGAAGAATAAATTCGCATGCAACGATACGACCACTCCGAGCACCACAGGAAGCTGCTTCAGGAATTCCTGCCACTGCGCATCCGTCATCTCAGGAAGATTCGCGTGGACCACAGGACCTTGTGCCATCGAAGACAGATCCGCCGTTTTATCCAGCGCCATACGATCAATATTCGCCAGAATGCCTTTTAATCGCTCGTCTGAAATGCCAAGATCTTTGGCATTTTGTTCGATTATTTCTTTAAGCTGCAACGCGATCCAGAGCCTCGCCTTGATTATATTCTCATCCGTCACACCGCCTTCGGCTTCCGCCGCCACCGCCTTGGCCGAAAAAATTCCGCTGAGCGCACGTGCCGCGGCAATGATCCAAGGTTTCTTTTCTTCCCGAACAAAATCGGCGGGCACATTGAATTTGAACGCCTTAAGCAAGGACAGCGCCGCGGGCGTCGCAACAGTTCCAAAATTCAGATCTCGAAGTTCCGACCGAACACTTTCCGGCGTAGGCTTTCGGTCGGCTCTTATTTCAGAAGGGGCTGTGGCATGCCATTTTGAAACGCCTGACATTTCACCGATATCTTCTATCCGTCTCCCACTGATCCCGTTCAGATACCTAAGCACCGGCAAGGCACCAGCGAGTTGCGCTTCTTCGGTCACAAACGTCCCGTCAGGCAATGATGGATCGTAGATTCGATTCAGAAAAAAGATCAAAACATAAGCTTTTGGATGCTTTGCCCTAATTCTATCGGCTAGCTGAAACGTCGGAATATCATTGGAGCCATCCCCCATCAAGACCACCAAAGTGTAGTCCTCCTTATCCGCCAGCAATGATTCGAGGTTTTCTTCTACAGCATGAGCCTTTGTTGTCACGCTGACATCTACAAAGGTAGGACCAGCAAAGAGATAAGCATCGTCAGAGGAAGAGAATTTCGTTCTGATTTCATCTGCGATTTCTTCCGAAAACTGTGAGACGTTGTTCACTTTACAATCGTCAAATTCAAGCGTTAATATCCCGCCTGCATCGTAAAGATAAAGACGCCCCAATTCCCTTTGCAACCGAGGCGACAACAGCTCGAAGACGTAATTCGTTTCCCCTGATGCTAGTTTCCCCCATGTGCCTTTATCTTTTATTTTTTTGAAATCCAGCATTCGCTGAGTACCCCATGTTCGAACTTCCTCCGGATTTACTTCACGGAGTAAAGATGCTAATGGACCTGTTTTATCCTTTGCCACGCGTTCCAGTGAAGCATAGAATGAGCGCAGCATCAATTCCGCATAGCGTTCACGTTTGACAATATCCCAATCCGGAATTTGCTTTCGCTCTTTCACAAAACCATCCGAGTGATAAGTGAATTGTATTTGCCCTCCTTGCGCAATAAGACGATAACGGTTTGCCACCCCAGATAGTAAATCCAATAGAGGTTGTTGAGAAATCGCTAGTTGCTCTGTGGAATCTCCGGAATTAACAATCAAGTCATTCCCTGAATGATGTAAAAAAGCCTGTAACTGATTCAAAATATCACCGCTGATAGGGAGCGTCGCTTTTGCCGCTAGGGTTTTTGAATTATCCGCAGCAACAATCACTCGATTCAATAAAGTACCACGAGGCCACTTGGTAAGCTTTGACAGATCAACAACAGTTGGTTCTAACACCATTTGCCCGTGCATCCTCACCCCATCCGGCGTAGGCTTTCGGTCGGCTCTTATTTCAGAACGGGCCAACTGAAGTCCGTAAAACGCAAGTGCTTCTTTCAGGGCGTCTATGACCGCCGTGCCCAGATGCGGGTATTTGAATAATGTGGATTCACTTTTTTCAAGCAGTTGCTCCAGCGCGGTAATATCATAATTTTTGAGAATGGTCTCGAGGCGGGCCGCTCTGACAGGCTGATTTTGTCCATACCGGATCTCAAGCAAAATCATATTCAGATCCGGCACAATCTTTTTTGTCCCGGCAACATGCTCCTCCCTGGCCTTCAAATATCCTTCCCCGTCAAACGGCTTTGTTCCGGTCAAACGCAAATCAAAGAAATTCAACGCTTCATTCAAAGCACCGATGACCTCGTCTCCCATCCTGCGATGTTCCTGCAGTATTTCAACATCCTGTTGGAGCAATTCATACATTGTGGTGATAGTGAAATTCGCAGATTTGTCCTTGGGAAATATATTTTTCAGCCGAGTCTCAATTCGAGTTGCCACCCCCGGACGTCCTTGCGCGAATCGAATCTCCTGAAGGATCACTTCCAAACTCGGCGTTATCTTCTGAACCCCAGCAAGATGAGCATCACGCGCTTTCAGATAAAGGATCTTTTCGGGAAGTTTTTCTGCGATCTGCCCCGCCCTGGCACGGGTTTTGGGTTTTTCAAATGAGGCGGCGATCTGTCTCAATGTTGATTTTTTTCCCTCTTTCAATCCCGACAATTCAATCGTGACAATCCGCTCATCCGATGTAAATTGGGCGGCATGCGCATCGAGAAATCTTTCCAATGATGCGAGATCTGAAAATCCGATATCGCCCCATTGAGGCGCCTTTACGTTTAAACTGATTTTACGACCGGGATCCCTTCCCTTTCCCGCACGCACTTCGGAACGGCCGGCCTCCGGAAATTCCAGTCCCATTTCCTGGAGTTTTAATTTGACCGGATAATTGGCGCGAACGCCGATGAGCTGCCCGATGTACTTATCCGTGCGCAATGCCGGCGGTAATTGTTTCAATGAAGGCCAGGCTTTTTGCAATCGTTCCGTCACGGAAGGCTCATAATCTTTACCCCGTGCTGGTATCCATCGAGGCTGAATGCTAAATAAATAAGGTGTTTCCCAGGGTTTCAGTTGGGTTTGCTCTTGTTTTGCCGCTTCCCGCCCCTTGGCCGTAAGGCGATAAGTCTGCGCCCCGCCGGCCACAGGTCCTTTCTCGAGATAGCCGTATAAGATGATGGCATTGTAGATGTAGTCATAGGGAAACCTCAGGCCTTTCGCCTGAAGCTGCCGCATGGTAAAGGGTTGAGTGCCGATGTCGTGATCGTTCAAAAGCGCTAAGGCAAAGGATTCATAATTTCTTTCAGGCTTCGTCCTCACCTCCGCACGGTTTAGATAGAGATTCATATTATTCAGAACCTCTTGTGCGGATTTTTTCCAAGGACCGTGCTGCGCCTGATTTAAACTGCTTTCGATCCGACCGACTTGATCCCTATATTGGGAGGCCAGTTTTAAATTCGGCGACGGCAAATGACACGCTTCCAGAAAATTAATAATGGCCCGACCCAAATTCGCCCGTCTGCTGTTTTGAGGAGGGTATCCCATTTCTTTCTCCAGACGATCTATTTCCGCCCGAAATAATGCCATACGGTCTAAATCGACTGCCTGTCCTTCCACAAAATCCTCTAACCAGCTCTCAAGACGACTGACTAAGCGTGACAAGTTCCGATTCGCAATATAAGTTTCTGAACTTTCCCGCCCATCCCCCCTCACCTCCGAACGAAATCCGGGGGTTGCAATCGGAAACGCAGCGGCTAATGATTCGATCGGTGCTTGAAGCTTCCTGGTAACGCGCCCCTCAAAATCACGAGTCCACTCCTTTTGATTGAATCTTCGGCGAGGCAACAATTCGTCGGAGGGAAATGGATTCTCATAGGCTTCTATGATCAATGTTTGTGGAAGAAGAAGCGGCAATAATCCTTGATAAAAACCCGCTACATTCTTTCTGACGATCCCGCCGCCTCGATTTTCCAAAAGCCATTCTGGGACATTGCTCAGATAAACCGAATCAAGCTCAAGCTGCTGTCTGCCCATCCAATCGCCTATTGCGCGAAACAGATTGGCATTGGCGACATCGGCCCGATAAGAAAGGATTCTGCCCTCACGAAACATATTCCTGATCCAGTCGAAATCTTCAGCATTTCCCAGCCAGCTATCCGATTGCGTAAGGCCAAATTTAAAAGATTCGGAAAATTTCTCAAATTCTTCGTGATTCGGGAAAAAATAGTCGTAACGTTTTTGTAAAGCGTCAAGGAAACTTCGTACGAACTCGGTGGAATTTATCGCCGCGCCGATCACATTCCTCATAAGACGGAACGCTTCGATCTGTCTTTCATTCTTATCCAGCAAAATCGCGTATCCGGTTTTCCTCGCCGCCAACATATCAAAATTAAACATGCCCGCCAAACCGATATGCACCGTTTTCTCCGGACGCCCAAGACCGCTGACGGCGAATTTGTCCCTTGCCAAAAAGCTTTCGTTTGAGAGCAGAAAAGTGCCGCGCCATAACTCTTTTGAATCCTGAACCGTCAAGAAAGCCTCCGCGGCTTCTATATCATCCCACGGAATCACGTCGCCGTTGGTTATGGTCACACTTGTCGGATTTGAGGCCTGGGCCAAACCTTCTTTCCGGGATCCGTTATTCAAATAAAATGTGAAACGGCTTTGGGAACCTTTTTCAATTAATTTTTGGGCCAAATTTTTATCGAGTGAATCGAACAAGGTCAGCTGATCAAAAACCGCTTTCAAGGATTGCAACGGCATTCCGTGATCCGACTCAAATGGTTCCCCTATGGCACCCTCCCTTACCTCCGAGCGGATCCCAGTCCCTTCCTCAAGTTCGGCAAGTTTACCGTTCCAATCAATTAATCGGTCATCGATCGACATGGCAAATGCTTGCTTCCGATTTTTTAGATCCCGAAATTCCGCCTGCTTCCTTCTATAAAAATCAACAGAATTTCCTTTTCCCACGGAACTGCGAATTTCTTTTCCCAAATCATCATAGTTGCGGAACTTTGCGAGAAGAGCGGACATCTCCTTGGATACTGACAAATCTAAAGAGTCAAAGATTTTACGTAATTCTAGATCAGGAAAAGTCTCAAGCTTATCTAATATCAATTGTCTTTTTTGCGCCCAGTTGCTGGCAAACATCGTCAGACCCTGAATTTCTTCTGCTCCCATTATGGACAAACCACCTAACGTCCGGCCGCCCATTTCCTCAGACAAATTCTGAAGTGCTGCCATGACCGCAGGATCTGATTCTGTCGCATGCGATGTTTTTTCTTGTCGCTGGATTTTTTCTCCATATTGATCAATCAGCTCTTGAAGGGAGAGAACGGTCCAGTTGCCTTCTTGCGTTTGGCCGGGTGAAGGCAAGTTAGTGGTAAAGTCGCTAGAAGGTTTACCGAGCAAAGCATCGGCCGTAGCGACAACAAATTGTTTTTTATATTCAAGGGCCGGATGCTTCGAAAGATCAGGATCAATCACCGGAACATAGATAACTCTTCCCTTTGAATCAACGATGAGATAATCCGTTTTGCGAATCGTGATATAGGCCGAAGCTGCATCACGGGATCTATCGCTGAATTCAAAGCTCGCATTGGGCGGATCGTATTCCCAAACCGTAGTCGGCAAAACACCGATATCAAAGATCGTCTGATCATCAGCAATCATCACAAGGGCATTCAGCAATTTCGTCGCTTCATCTCCTTCAACGATCACAGATTGTTTTGGCGGAACCGGCACGGTGAGGGCTGCAGCAGAAGCATCCCTCACCTCGGAACGAGGATGTTCAGCCATATAAGCTTTTACTTCGTCGGTCGCCTCTTTGGCGTGAAGACTTCCGGTCAGAATAAATACTTTTGTTTTTTGATCGTGCTGCTCCAAAACGGATCGCATCTTTGATCTCATTAACCCATTGGCGGTCTCGGTGAGAAGCCGGCTCATTTCCTTATAGATATTCGCCAACTCGGACGGAATCTTCCAAGCGATTTGGCGTAACTCTTCGTAGGCTTTGTCCAAAACCTTGGGATCGACTTTCCACTGCCTCGCATATTCCGTGATAAGGCCTGATTTTACAGCGCTCCAGGAGAACTCCTTCCCTCTTGCCAAAGCCTCATACCTCAAATCAAGAGCCGCAAATTGGAACGGTTTTCCCGCATTCATTCCTTTGCGCTCGAACTCCTGTGTGACTTCAAGGCTCAACAGCGGCAGGATAGGGCTTGGAGTAGCGACCGGTATTTTAAAAGTCTTCGCGATCTCAAGCGCGAATGATTCTTCCGGAATCTCATACGGGATACCCGTTGCCTTTCGGAAAAGCTCTCGTTCTTCCTGTGATTCGGATTCAACGACAAACAACCACTCTTCGGGATTCTTCAAGACCTCCGGCAAAACATCCCTGTACAGGATCTCTAGGGCTCGTTGGGACAAGTGCTGGACGCTTAGCGTGTGCACTTCACGACCGGACACTTTCTCTTTGGAATAGAAGGCCTCCGCATTCGGCGCGAAGTAAGAAGTCCTTTGTATTCTTTGAAATTGCCTCTCAAGATATTCCCGAACATCTTCCCTCACCTCGGAACGGACTTTAGAAACGCTCTTGATCTCAACCATCTGCATCGGCGTGGCAGGAATTCCCGGGAAATAAACTTCTATTCTTTTTTGTGTCGACTGCGAAGACGGTTTTTTATTCGTCGACTTGATAAGCGGAAGATCCAACGCCAGGAACGGTTCCGGATTGGCTCGTAACCGATAAGCTATCTCCTGAAACACATTGGAAGTGAGTTGGCCCGTCAGTTTGATTCCATCCAGTTTTGTGGCACCCCTCACCTCAGCACGGGCTTGTGCCGTTTTTTGAAAAATATTTTTCAAGACGCGATAATTTTCATCCCCGATGACCGCGGGTTGGTTCGCATCGTTATCCAGTCCGGCTGCCTTTGAAAATAAAGTGATCAATTCGCTGATCCCGAATTCATTATCAAAAGAGGTGCCTTGCGCGATGCGTCGCAGGTCGCCCAGGCTTTCAAGAAAATCCTGGCCGAGCTTATACAATGTGAGCATGTTATTACTCTGCATCTGAGAACCCAAACTGACATTCGCCTGCATTTCCCCGGTAATCTTTTCCAAAACGTTTTTCGCGCGATCTACGATATCATCGATGTCCGGAAGACCCTGCAGATAATGCGGCAGCACTGGCTGGTCAAGCGCGTTAAGAATGGTATCTGCGCGATTTTGAAATTCCATCATATAACTCAAGGACTCTGAAGCACCTTTACCTCCTTGCAGCATTTTCCTGTAGAACGGCGATAGGATTCTATTTCTGACCTCGGAACGGGCCTGAAGAAAAACACGCGGATAAGTCGCTTGAGCAAATTGAATATGGCTGATGAACGCTTCGGTAGCCGTCGACGTTACGGCCGGGTTTCCTTGATGGGTTACTAAATGGGGGGATGGGAACGGGATAAAATGCAGCATCCCCTCCGCATCCATAAGCACGAGGTCCGTGGGCTGCAGCTCCCCTTTAAAAACACCGTTTTGATAAAAAATTCTTCCTTCTTGTTTCCATATTTTTCCGTCATGATCTTCCGAAACCCCTTTGGGCGTGACTTCTCTGGCAATGTAAACTCGAACCGGTTGATTTTCTTGCAGCATCGGTTTAAGGAATTGGGCCACTTCCCGCCCGTCCATCCAGACTTTTTGTCTGGCCGGATTTTCCATGCCCAAAACTTCCTGAGACGACTCTTTACGACCCATCGGAATCAGTAGAGGCAGTTTTCCATCCCTATCTGCCAAAAAATGGCTTTGGGCAAGTTGGAAAAGCAGTTTAAACGGCTGGCTTTGAGAATTACTGGTCATTTGCTGGACCACGGCCAGGAACTTGGCAGGGGGATCCTTTAAGCGGGAACGGAGATACATGCCCAGCGGCCCATAGGTGTATTTTGTTTCCTCCCTTCCGCCCACGGTCTGAACCGTATGAATCTGCAGTCCCGCTTCCACTGCTTGCTGCAATTCGATAACCCATGATTCATAGGGCGGCAACTGAAGGCTGTTCAAGGATTGGGCAAAGGCTTCTTCGGGACTTGACACCAAAGGAATGACGTCCCATTTTTTCTCGTCCGGTTGCGTCATGAGATCCAGAATGGCAAGCTCAATCGCGGCTCGCGTTGTTTCGCTTTTGGCATCCGGTTGCGGGATCTTTGTCTTTCCGATTGTCAGCACCGGCACGGTCCCCCTTTGCCCTTCTGTCTTTTCAGACCTGAAATCCGCCGGTTTGATCCCTTGTTTTTTAAGGAACTGCGCTAACATAAAAAACTGATTGCCTTCCCATGACTGGCCCTTCGCTTCACCCAATTTGACTGAAATGCCGCGATCCGTCATGGTCACTTCCACTGCTCCCATGGCCCTGACCTCGGCGCGCGGCGGAGATTTATATTCCGGAAGACCGATTTTATTCAGAAGCAAGAAGCCGTTCGAAAGTTCCTGTGGGCTGAACGGTTGATACGACGGGTTTTCAAGCGACGGCAACCCAAAGATCGGCCCATAGGACGGCCCCATGAGAATCAAAAGTTTCTTCTCCGGCATTTGTTGTAACTGCGCTTTTAATCGCTGGCCACCGAGTTCCATTCTCACTTGATTGGATGTCGGCGCAATCTTGTTGACAAGTTCAAGGAAAGATTGCGCGTGAGCAGGATCCTCCAGCTCTTTGATGATTCGTTTGAAAACCAACTTGGTTTGCTCCGGGTCATGTTCACCCAGAAAAGCAAGATCGTTAATCGCTTCAAGAAAGATTTCATGCACTACGGCATTCGGATTAGTAAGCAAAGCGATTCGAACCTGCTCCAGCCATTTCTCAAAAAAAACCGCGTCACGCGTTTCTTCATAGTTTTTGCCAAGTTTGGCGGCAACCCCGCGTATGACCGGCTCACTTAAATGATCCAATCCTTTCCAAGGATCAATGAGCGGAGCTTGGCTTTCCTCTCGAAGCGCAAGTAACGCTATGTTATCCGCGGCCACAATAGGCATCCCGGAATCAAGCAAGGCTTGTGCGTCTTCAAGTGCCAGCACCCACTGCCCTTTTTCATGCAGCACCTTTTTAGAAACATCTACGATACCCTGACTAAGCGCCGGATGCGCATGGCCGCCGTAAAAGACTTCGACCTGGTCCATTCCCTCCCAATTTCGTAATGTCTGGTGCCTGAATCCTATCCCCTCCGCCATTTCAGTCAGTATGGGAGGTTGATTTTGAAGTGCTTGCCGCTGGAATTCCCGAACTCGAAGATATTGAGGATTAAAAAGCCGGTCCCATGCCAGGCTTAAAAGGATCCCTGCCCCGATTAAAGAAACGGTCCCGACAAGAACGATCAGTTTCGGTTTTTGTTTCGGTTCCTGTTTCGGTTTTAAACTCCGGAGTTCCGAACGCGGCGCCGGCACCAAGGCAACCTGGATTTGTTCGAGAGTGGGAAGCGGCCTTGTGATTTGCGAAGGCATGAAACTTTTGAGCTGGCTTGAAAACAATATCTCAAAGAATCTTTTGATGTCCGTATCGAAGCTGTGTTGCCAATGAACAAGACTCTTAAAATAACTTTCGTAAAATCGTTCTCGAGAAAACCCTCCGGCATATTTTCTTTCAAAATCAGTTTTGAAAGTCTGGAGGTCAAAAGATCGAACCGCCTCCACAGAACGCGTCAACTCGTTGAGATCCAGCATGGAAAGCATTTGCTCTAAAGAGATATTCCCGAAATAATTCGGAATGAATCTGCGCGTAAAATCATCGATGCCGGCCAGCGAAGGATGAAAGGCCTGTTCATGATCAAAAGTCATCGGGATGCGCGCATCCGCTAAAGGCCCGTGATTGCCCGTATGGTAATCGTACCATCGTGTCAACACCGCCAGAACCAGATGACGCGTCATGGCCCTGTTAAAATCATTTTGCTTCACCGCCTTGTCGCTCAGTTTGTAATTTGAAGCCAAACTCACGAGATGAAGCGTCGATGCCTGTTGAGGCGACAAGTCCAGATACTGAGCGATCCGCCAGCGTTCAGCATCATCAGGAACAAGGGTATCGACCGCATTGCCATCCAGACGCCGGAAAAGTTCGGTCATAAGAAGCTGACGTTCCAAATCGTCCTTGGTGCTCCACATAAAACGCTTTGCTTCCAAGGGATTTAATTCGGATTCATATTTGACCAGATAAATATTTCCGGTCTGAGTATCCCTTAAAAGCCGGCGCCGAAGATCGTCAAATTGCCATGCCTCCAGTTTGCCGAAAAGCTGCTCGATCAAAACCTCATCTTTTTCGGTTATGGGTTGAAAAATGCTAGCAGGATCCATCTGACGAACCGATACCGGCGTCTGTGCTTCCGGGATCGCTTGTGCTGATCGGATATATTCATGAACCACATCCGCCAGTTCCGTATTTGATGCGAAAGGCATATAAAGAAGCTTATCCGCACCCATGGTATGCAATTGTTCTTCCGTAAAAAAAGCTGTGCCGCCGGTTATCAGGATGATTTTGACATTCGGATTCAATGCCTTGAGCTTGCGGATATTATTTTTCGTAGAAGGACTGCTGAGCCTCAAAATAGCAACAGCCGGAGGCAACTTTTCATCGACCGAATCCGCAACAACCGTTAATCCAGTCCGTGTCAAACTGCTCTTCAAAAACAACAAGACATTTCCCTTGGTTTTCGCATGATAATCCGGATCCAAAAAACCACCCATAAAAACCGGATATTTTTCAAAACCCCGCATTTCCGAACGGCCGGGCCAGCGGTTAAAATTTTGGGCGTTAGGATTCTGGAACAAATCGAGCAATATCGTCCGATTGCCTGCGTCCTTTTTATGCAAAAAATGAACCGGATGCTGTTCCGCCAGTACATTCATTGCGATATGAAGCGCATCCGGCATTTCTGTAAGATCGCTCATAAAAACAACCGGAATGTTACTGAATTGAGGTTTTTGAACAGCCTGCATGACCCACTCGGGGCCGCTTAATTTAGGCATATGCACATCGGTCAAAATGGCATCCGGATTGAATCTCTCGATTTGATCCAATGCCTCCTGCCCATCCTGGACAGCAAGTAACTCAAATTTAGCACCCGTTCCATCGAGAATCTTTCCTAAAACAACCCGGACAAAAAGGCTATCATCTGCCAGAAGAATCTTCTTGATCGGTCTCTGTAGGAACGATGCCGGAGCCGCCCCCTCCTCTCGCATCTCCGAGCGCCCGGAAGAAAGTGCCGGTCCCTGTGAAATTTCTTTAAAAATATCCTCATGACTATCATCATCCTTAAGACTTTTTAGCTTGTAGAAAAACGCATCAGCAAGCGCCTTGGATCCTTCAACAGTAAATTTAATTTTATGCCCTTTTTTTGCCGCCAGCATTTGAATGTCCATTTGGAGAGTGGCCGACGAAGAAATGACGGGCTCCATGCCACTGTCTAAATCCTCGATTTCGATTTGGAGAGAGGCATATTTGGGTTCTCGAATTAATTTTGCAATCTGCGCTGCAGGGCGCGCATGAATCCCGAGTTCATTACCTATCTGATACTCTTTCACAAATTGTCCGCGAATTTCGGATCGTTGGAAGGTCGCTGTCTCCGAAACCGTCCCCATCAGTCCCGCCATAAAGCCTGAAGACGGTAGTCTCAACTCGGCCCGTTTTGGAAAAAGAAAAATCTTCTCCCGTCCCGGTTCGCTTTCATCAACGAGCCCCGCTAATTCCTGGAAATAGGCTTCGATATCATGGCGAGACCCGGAAGCCGTGATGGTCACCTGAGAGCCTTTTTTTGCCGCGAGCATCAAAAGAGCCATGACACCCTTGCCCCATTCCTTGATGCCCTCATTTTCAAAAAAAATCTCAAGCCGCGGATAATTTTCACCTACTTTCACTATTTGACCTGCCGGCCGCTCATGGATTCCTTTCTTATTCGTGATCTTAGCTTGCCGCGTTACCTCTTCGCGGACTTCAGAACGTGCTTTATGAAATCCTAGATCCGGAAATCTGAATTGTTTTTTTAAAACTTGTCCTGCAAGCTGCCCTATGAAACCAAACGGCTGAGATCTTAGCTCCGAGCGCTGAACAGGCTGAAAAAGTTTTACCTGTTCTTCTTCCTCCCCGTGGATGGCAATCACATTTTCCGCAATCTTCTCCATCACCTCTTCCAATTTACGCCTGTTTTTTCCTTCCAGCACAATCGTGACCTGAACCTCCTGCTGCGGATCTCCCTTGATCCCGGCCGCAACCACTTTATTAAGACTCTTCAGATCAATGTCCGGATGATCTCCAAAACGAAGCGTCGCGCGATGAACACGATAGTCATTAAGAAGTTTGATAATCTGTGCGGCCGGCCGGAAATGGAGCCTCGCCAGCGGATTTATTTTCAAGGTCTGGGTCACGGTTTCCGCTCTTTCAACCGGTTTCGCAGGGAAAGCTTCTTTACTTTGTATGGTAATGGGTTTCATGTCTAAAATTTCCGCGACACGTCTCGCGATCAATGCCTGCTGGTCTGGAGCCAAGGGCTCCCCTTTTTTAGTCACAAAAACCTGCGTCTCCGGCGGGAACCCTTTGATCTGTTCGAATTGAAGCCCGTTAATATCAAGTTCTTGGAGCCATGAAAGGGTCGTCAGAAGCACTAAAAGCTGCCCACGCCAGTTTGAAGAACCTATCGAGACATGAAGAACACTCACTCTTCTTCCATAATAGTCGACTGGCTTCGCGTCAAAAATGGCACGCGTTGGGGAACCGACCCATGCATCCGTTTTAGGAACATAAATAGCTTGGTCTTCATACACTTCATCCGCGCGTTCGAAACGCATTTCGGTATCTGTCGGAACCCGCAAACTTATGCGCCAAAATTTTTTGCCGCTAGTAATGGGAGCAAAAACAGCTGAGAGATCTGACACTATCTTTTTCTGGATCAGGGCCATGTTCTCTCCGTGCGGGAAATGACCCACGAAGCGGATCAACACCGGCTCATCAGGGGGATTCCGGATGGCGGCATTCTCTACAAAAAATCCGTTTTCATAAAGCACCCTGGTATCCAGGGCTGCTTCGCCGACTTCGTCAAACCCGGCGCCGATGATCACTTCATAGGCTTCGTTGTACTGGTGAGGCAATGGGAAAAAAACCGTTGCCCGGGCATAATGATCCTTGTTTTCCCTGAGATACAAAAGATGGCGGTAAAAAAGCAACTGTTTCAATAAGGAACCAGTATCCATGGTCTGCATGTAATAGGTGGATGTCCTAGCGCTGAATCGCTCAAAAAGTTTCTGAAAAAGATCCGGCGAAGTGAGGGTTTGGATTAAAAGCTGACGCAGTGCGGGATATTTTCCTCCCAGCGTGTTAGCTAAATAATCATCAAGAATGCTTTTCCAGTCTTGGGAGATTACCAAAGATTGCAACTGTGAAAAAACTTCTGCTTTCCGCCCCTTGGTCACCTCGTAATTTGCGACAGTCACTGCATCATGGGCCGTAAGCGCAGCCGTGGAGACCGGCACTTTAGCCGCATGCGCCAACAGGGCTTGCCCTGCCAGAAAAAATTTGTCGAGACTGGCCAAGGGATTGTCTGCTCCCTGACGCGGGAGCATAATCCTGCTTTCCGGATTGGCTTCCGTTGCTTGTTTCGCAAAAGTCACCGCGTACAAGACAGAAAAAAGATGAAGCTCCGCTCCTTCGCTTTTCACGATTTCATTCACTTTCTTTTCGATATCCTGAAGTGACAGAAGGCCGTAACGGGCAAATCCATGCTGATGAAACATAAGCCAGACAAGCCGTCTTTCGAGTGTCATATCATGGATTCCCAAACCTTCTAAAAATTGCTTTGTGATCCGGCTAACATTCTCCTCCGTGAAATAAGACCCTGTTTCATTTTCAATCATCGGATGCAGCAGAACAGCCAACCGGGCCAGCTGCAGCAACCCAGGATCAGCCCGCAATTGTCTGAAAACACGGGCGGCACGATGATTCACAAAATCATCTTGTTGTCTGTAAAGGCCTTCCAATGTTTCCATAGTCTGCAAGGTCTGCATTTGAAGCGGAAAGATGGTGCCATCCTTCAAGGAATAACGATTCAATTCCCTGAAATAGGGAACGTGTTGCGCCAAGAAATAATATTCTTCCATGCGCCAGAGCACATACGCTATGTTCGAATTGGGATCATTCAGACGCAGCAGTTTTCCAAAAAAAGTGTTAAAGGCCAATTTCAATCCTTCCTGGCGGCCCTTCGCACTGCCTTGCGTCGTTTGAGATTCCAGATCCGACTCCAATTCACGCTGCAATTCTTCCATGGCCCACTGAGTGCGATGGCTGATGTAGGCGCCTCTTTCAGCCGCAATCGCAAAAACTTTGAGCATCAGCTCCGGTCGCGCTCTGAAATTTTCCAAGGCATTCTCCACATGGACATATTGACCCGCCTCTTCACCCTTTCGTCCCCTCTGTAGACTAAAAGTCAACCCATGGCGGGTCTGGATTTTGATCTTATGCATCAAGCCGTCATACCCCTTGAATTCTTCAATGGGTTCCTCATGCGAATAAGTCGGCCGAATCAAAGAGGCATCGATTTCATGCAAAGTTCGACGATTGGCTTTAAAAATAATGGTCGCCTGAGTATGATAATGTTTATAGAAATCATTGATCCGCTGTTCTTCTTTTTTATCACCCTCAGGAGATTTATCGCCGTTGGTTTTTCCTTCCGAAAGCCATTTGGGACGTTCGGATTCAGAGCGGTGATACTTCTTTCGCCAGGTCTTTTCCCACGCATTAACGAATTCACCCATGATCGCCGGATAAAGATTCCCGCTGAATTTTTCAGGATCTTGCGTCTGGAGTTCCTGGTGGACTTCACGGACAGACTCGATAAAATCAAAGGCTTCCAAAATTCTCTCGATATTTGCCCGAATCATCATTTTGTGATCGGCCAAATACGTTAAAATTCTGCGCACCTCTTCTTTTTCGGCCGTATCCTTTTCTGACAATTGAAGCTTCAAAAGATCGGGTTCATTGTTTGCAAGCCACGCACGGACAACTTTCTTTAAGGAGACAAATTCCTTACTGCCCCCCAGATCATTTTCAGGGTGGATGTTAAGACGATAGAGGCCGTATTGAAAACCTGCCCGCTCATACCTCTCCTGCCATTCTTCCACCAGGACCGAAATCGCTTCCGAGATGGATAAATAACGGCTCGAGAGTTCCTTGGCCCGCATATCCAGTTCAGATCCCTGTTGGGAGGAACCGAAAACTGTTTCGAGTTCTTCGCCAGGGATGCCGCGAAAAACCTGAAGGGCATAATTTACCTGAGACACACCATCACCGGTACCACTGACCGATATCGGTGAATCCTTGGCGGCCATATCGGGAGTACCGATTTGGCGCCGCCACCATTCCACGGCAAGAAGAAATTTACCGCTTTCCGCCATCCCGCCGCAAAAGCAAACTTTTTTCCCCACTTTTTGGGCCCTTCGAATAAGCTCTTCCAGACCCGTTATCAAATCCGGGGCAAGCCTTTCCAGAAGGAAACCACTCGCGGGATTCTCACGATTGACCCTTAATCCCTTTCTCTCCCAATAATTCTTGACGAGATCATTGTTCCCGACATTAAAACGGACAATATCCGGATCCCGGAGAAAAAGCTCCAATTCCGGGCCGGTCAACAAAGACATGTATTCGACCATGATCCCAAATTTTGTTTCGGAACCGATCTTTTGGATATCTTTTTCGGCACGTTCGATTTTCACGGCATCAAACCCGGACCGGTTTGCGATTTCCCAAAGAGCAATACGCTGTGCCAAGGGCCAGATCTTTTGTTTGATCCATTCAAACTGGGCATGAGTTTCAATCAGCGGGAAAAGAGGCACTAACCGGCCTCGCTGGCCTTTCGGTACCGTTTGACAGATTTTTTGATAAGCGATGATCATCGCGGCCATCTCAAGCGCTAGCATCAGTTCCCCTATCGAGCTATTTTCATAAAAATTAAACCCGCTGATAGGTTTTGACGGATCTTTCCGGACCGTCGACAGAGGATGCTCCTCCGCTATTTTTTCCAGCATTTCGAGGACAGAGCGGTTCTTACTGTCTCTTTGAAGATCCAATGTCCTGAGGGGAACGTCTTCACCAACGAACGCCTGCTGTTTCAATACTTCTTCATACGTCCCAGACCTGACTGCCAAAATGGCATGAATCGCATCCGGATTTCCACGGCCTTTCGGATCCCATTTGGAAAAACGTTCCATGAGAGAAAAGGACATCCTTACTTCGGAACGGCCAAAACCATCCAGCCATGCCTCAGGATCGAATTTAGAGGTCGCCGTGTTTGTGGCCAGATGCTTCATTTTCTCCGCAACGGCAGACTGGATCACATCGGTGCGGACAAGTCCGGCAGACACCACAGATCCTCCTTGTTTATTGGCTTGCGTCAAGGCTCCGGCATTCGAGGCATCGATATTGACTGCGAGACGAACCGGGGCAATTAATTGGCGCATACGAATTTGAGCCGCCCTCAATCTTTGAAGCTCCAGAGCTTTCTTTTTTTCCTCGGCTAAATCATCATTGTTGGGATTCAAGATCAACGCACCGTTCTCTTCAGATTGAGGCATGAGAATGGCTCTTGTCCCTTGTTGCTTTAGAAGATCTCCCGCGTTATTCGACAAGACCAGCAGAACAGGAATCTTATGGGAACGGCCCCGGATCAGAGCCACCCAATGGGTGTAGGGCATCGCATCAATACCGACAATGCCTTTGATTTGGCGGCCATAGCGTTCGATTTGAGGTGTCACCTTTTCGTCCGTCGTCCCCGGAGGTACTACTAAAATATAAGAAACCTCGGAGCCATCCTGAACCACCTCTTCTTCGGGCGTTTCCTGCAATTGTTTCATCACTTCATGGACTAAAGCTTGCCCGGTCATTCCTGAATCGGTGGCGTTATCGAAAGATTGATGACCCCGGTACGGCCCCATAAGCAAACGGGTTTTGAGCATTCCAAAGATTTGATCATCATAAAACAGCCACAAAAGCGGCCTCTCCGGATGATCTTCTGCTTTTTCCAAAAGACTCCTGAAAAGAGGGGCTTTGTTGAGTTGCTCCGGATAAATAGCCTCTAACAATCTCCTGTTGAGACGTTCCAGTTGCAATTTACTTAGAAAAAAATTAGGGTCCGATGCTTTTAACAATAAATTCTTGGCATCGCTATCGCGCCTTTCCAGCATTGTGAGAATGTCCGGATTGTCCCGCATGCTCTGATAATCTTCAAGGCGCATTCTGATCGATAGAATCTGGTTGATTGCCTCAACCCATTCTTGTTTCGTGACAGCTTCTCCATTGCCCAACCTTGCCCTGATCGCATCAAGCCTCCCTTGATCCCACCCTTCCGCTAATCCGTTCCCCGTCAAGGAGTGAGCATCAAAATCTCCTTCCAAGTCATTTGCGACAAATTCAAAAGACCGGAATAGGGCCGCATATCCTTGGTGAAGTCCCGCTTTATTGCCTTCCAGATAGCTTTGATCTGCGGCAGATCCGTGTTCCTTAATATAATTTTGAGCTTCTTTTATCTCCCCTTCCAACGCCTTCAGATCCGTCTCAACGCCCTTCTGAAAGGTTTGAAAATCCGCCGAACTTCTCAGCTGGTCGAGAAGGCTTGCCTTTTTGGCCAGAACAGCGTCTCTGCGGTCCTGAATAAGCGCTTTTTGTTCTTTTAACTTTCTGACATCCGGCATATCCGGCCCTTCAGGAAATTCCGTTTGCTTTTGTTGAATCACAATTGATATTTTTTCCAATTTCCGAGCCATGATCTCATCCAAAGCCTTCGCTGTTTCCTCAATGGCTGCTTCAATTCTCGGTTTGAAGTCACGAAGTAATTCCGGCCCACTTAAAATGGATTGAATGAATTGATCTAAAGCGAAAAGCATCTTTCGTTCTATCCTCCGCCGGACAAGTTCTTCTTTTCTTTTGGCAAGATAGAGAACGGTCGCGTCGAGCATTTCCATTTGCTCTTGATGGAATTTTTCTTTTTCCTGAGACAGAGACACTATAAGTTCTCTGACTTTTGGAAGAGGGTCTAACTTGTTTTCAGAAAAGTACATGATCTGGGTCAGATCCGACATAAGTTGGATCAATTCGCTAACCGCAATCGAAGCCCTCGCGGAATTGTTCCATCTTTCTTCCGGAGGAATCAAATCCGAAACATCATAGGCCTCTTTGATTTGATAGATCAGCGCTTCTTCGTTTTCCTCAATGGCGGTCAACAGTTGGCTGATCGGATGCTCCACAATGGCGGTCTTTTCCGGAATCCCTTTCTTTTTTTGGACTTTTAATTTTTTCGAGAGGAATTCAGAAAAGATCTTGGTTTCGATCGCCGGAAAGATCCAGGCCAAAAGCCCTTTCTGGGACACTCGCTCTGTCTTTCTGACTTTGAAATCACCCTGATAACTTGTTATCAATTCCTCCACAAAAGCTTCCGCTTTTTCCCTGGCTTCCGGAACTGCCGAAGGCGGAATGCTCCAATGAAAACTCGAACGCCCTTTAGGGTCCAAAGGAAGGATGGTACCAAGCATCGGGATTGGACTCAAAATTTTTCCATCGATTACTTTCCTTTCCCCTCGCACTTCGGAACGAGCAAGAGTGTTGGGTGTTCCCGAAACAGCAGAAACAGCGTCGGCGAATACCCCGGGAGATAACTCAGCGGAGGTGCTTTGTGTTTGAAAATCCGCCAGAGAGCCCATGGTTGCTTCAATGCTTTTGTCTAACTTAACCGTTCTAGATTTCGTCGCCGATATGATTTCTGTCTGTTTCACATTCAGCGTCAGGGCCTTGGCTTCTCCAAAATCAACGGTTACCTCGAACCCCTCGGCTGACAAAGACCTGCCCCAAACAGATTCCTGACTTTCAAGCTGACGCAGGTACAGAGCATCCCCCGTCATGGCAGGCGGCATCACGGCTGCGGTTCCAGGGATGTTTGCCCGATAGCCCGGTTTTGAATGGAAAATGACGGCAGAGGGTCCTGAAAGTTCCGCGGTTATTGCTTGGGAAAGTACCGGATGCTTGGCCATCGTGTCGCTGACATGTTTTGCAATTTCTTCCGTCGAACGGCGATATGTTTCAAACAGCACCGGCGCTGCAGTCTCGAGAAGTTCTTTGAACAGCAGGGCCTCCTGTTTGGTCGCAAAAGGATTTTTCACTTTGAAATACGCCGACAGGTCCGCATGTTCACCGGACATAACTTCTGAATAAAGTTCCCCATGATCTACGGCATGAGTCCGCGGTGTCAAGACAGCATAACCGATCCCCTTTTGCCGCAGCAGGTCATGGATCCCCCCGCTATGAAATCCTCCGGTATATAAAACACCGACCCGTGGTTTTTGATCCTTGCCCTCAGGCATGAATGATAAAAGATTTTCAACCATGGCATGGTCACGCTCGATGGAAATTTTATAAAAATGAAATGCCTTTGTCAGAAAAGCCGCTAGGCCCCCGGAACCTTTCGTAAAAATTTCCATTTGAGAACGCTGCGCCACGACCTTTTCATATTCCTCGCGCGTTAATTCAAGCCTGAGCAACTTTTCAAGAAGATCCATCATCTCCCAATGCCGGACAATCACCATTTCCTTTTCAGATCGGGCCAGCTTTCGAATCACTCCATTTTCCAAACTTGCCATTTCCTGCAGAAGCTCGTTGACATCGATCTCTGCCTGAAAAACAATGCATTTCCAGCTTTTCAAAAAGTCGGCCTGTGTTTCTAATTTCACTCCGTGCTTTTTAGCAAATCGGAACAAACCTTCAAGAAGTTTTCGGGGATAAAACGCCCGGTCGATGGAATAACGAGAAGGAGCGCTCTCGGCTTCCGGAAGAAAACCTTTTTCGCGGGCAAAAGAGCTCAAGGCATCCGAAAATTTTTTTTCGTTCGTATCGCGCACCAAAGAACGGATGGTTTGCACCGTCTTCATCCACTGGGCCTTGGCCGTTTCTGGATCAAAATCTCTTTGAGCCTGCTCCGCAAGAAGCACGCGGAGAAGATTCGGAAAACGTAATTGCTCCAGGGAATCCGTAAGATCGATCGCGAGCACTTTTGAAGACAATTGGGCGAGATATCGGACATAAACTTGCAACTGCGGATCGCCCTGGGTCGAAACATCGAAACGCCCTTCCTTACGGCGGCTACGCTCTTTTAAGAAATCACGAAGATCGGCGTTCAGCACCAAAGAAATCTCTTTTTCAAGCTGAGCGCGGCCTGGGTTCAACAGCGTTTGGACCTCATCGCGCTTGGATAAAAGTTCTCGATAGGTTTTCAGATTGTCGCGATAAAGTCCCAGGTCTTCAATACCGGAGACCGGAGATTGCAGACTCGAGACCGCGGCCAAGACTTCAACATCTTTAGTCTTAAGCCCGTAGTCTGTGGTCTGTTGTCTTTTTTGATATTTTTCCAGGAGGAAAAGCTCAGCTCCGTTCAGTTCGCCTTTTTGATGGAGGTCCTCGATCACGGCGCGGTTTGCATCAGGATATTCTGTAAAGAAATCCAGATACTCGGGATGCAAAGACCCCTTGAGTCCTTCAATCCCGATGACAAGTCCCGGATATTTCTTGTCCAGATAGGACAACATTGATTTAATATTCCGCTGAGCTTCGGGATTCGCGTGCGCATCCTGGATATGGACAATAAAGGTACGAGCCGTTGAAGTTGTGGGAGGCATCCATTGACCTGAGAGAGCACCCCATTGCGCAGGTATCGAATATAAATACTGCTGTAGATCGCGCTGGATCTTCGACTGCTCCGCAAACTCAAAACTTTGAGCTATGGCACCGGACGGATCCCAAATAATTGTGGTCACAAAAAAAGCTATGGCCACAAATAAAGAAATCCCCTTCAGCATCGCAGATTTCATGTTAGAAACTGTCATACTTGTATAGTTTTTCCTGTTTTTTGTCTCTAGGATAGGGTCTTGAAAAGAAAGTATAAAATAAACACTTATTTTCAAGATTTATTATCTTTTAAAGTATAACCTCTAAAATGAAACGGTGTCAAATTTAAATTAGATCGTATCTTATTTAAATATAATGGGTTACAGATAATCTACAAGACTGATCTACCTCAGATCACTAAAATCGGATAAATAATTACTAGCCATCATTTTTTCCATAACCAGAAATGGAATTCCTGACTAGATAAATAAAAGCTTAAAAGAAGACTCACGTTGCCTTTAATTTTGAGGAAAAACGTAGAGATTTTTTTCTCTATTTTTATGCCTTGAGCTTAAGCAGACCAGGCGATGGCATAACTGTTTTGCATTTCGGTCCAGACGGACGCAAGATAGGATGCTGCGATTTGCCAGCGACCGCTGGGACCTTTAACGGCATAATCCTGAATTTGGCGAAGCAGCGCAACTTTGTCGCCCAGAGACTCGAGAATCCCAAGAAATGCGCAGATCGCACCGCCCCGGTCATATTCCAATGCGAAGACTTCGCGTTGCAGCCCGTATCTTCGCTTGATTGACTGAATCTCATGATCTGTTCCCACTGAAGAGGCATGGATCAAGATCTGAGCTTTGGACAATTTTGAACGATTTCTCATGCCCAGATGTACCCGTTCCGGGTTTGTCCTTAACAACCGTTGAAGCCAAGGGATTTGATCCGCCAAATGCAAATCGGCCTGATCAATATAAATATCCAAAGTTTTGTGCATCTGCACAAGCATCAGGATTTCCGACCACTGATTGGGAGTAAATTGAGCCAGCTCTTTTGATTCAAGAAAAATTGCCGCGGGAAGCGTAAGATTTTCAATGGGCTTTTTAGCTAAAAATTTTGGCTCTGCAAGCACATCCGGCTGAGTTTCTCTCATTTCAGAACGGATTACCGCCGAAGAACCTTTTTGATGATTCCGGTTGCCCGCTTTAGCCAAATCTTCCTTGACCAGCAAAAGATCCAAAAGATTCCCATTCGATCCAACGTTCTCTCCTTTGCTCGGCAGGTTCTCCTGAGAATCATCAAGCAACATCTGCGCGACAATCTCTTGCGCCATTTCTGCTATGAATTCGGGATCTTCATCGAACATAAACGGCTGACGGCGCGCCTCATTAACTTTTTTCCTTAAATGTTCTGCCGCTTCTGAAGTTGAAAATCCTCGCTGACGAAATAATCTCACTAAACGATCTAAGTTGATTTGCTGCTGATCAAAGCCCACAAGATCTTCTTCACTAACAACCTCATCATTGCCCCGAGATCCGTGGCGACTATGAGGACCACGCCCCCGTTGCGTTTTATCAAGTTCGAATTTTTTTTTGTCATAAATCGGCTCTCTGTTCTCTGCCCACAATTGTCTCGCTAAACGTTCATCCTTCTTCAGGAGACCACGCCATGATTGAAGAAATGATAAGAACCGACCGCTTCCGTGAAGCATGTCGTCATAGGGATTATAACGGCGGGTTGCTTCCAGAAGGGCGCGATACATCACACGTCTGTAGTTAACATGCTCGATTTGGTCCAAAAGCGGGATATGAGTTTCTACAAGCCGTTCCACAACAGCTGAACCAACACCATTGAATGAAAAAAGGAGGCGCCCGGCCTCCGCATAATCATCCTGAGGCCATGCGGTTGTTATTCCCGGATCCCGTTCCGTCTCATCACCCCATTCCGTAACTTGGTATTTGGGCGAAGATGTCCTCGCTAGAAATATTTCCAAACTTTTTTTGTCTCGTTCCTGACTCGCCTTAACAATCGCCATGACCTCGGAGTAATCTTCCGGAGAAAGGAGAGCATGAAAAACCTGATCTAATCCTGCTTCGGGAATCTGCCTTAACCAATAGCGCAACTGAACATACGTTTTATCAGGTTTGCTCAAAGGACCTGTCATGTCCGGTAAGGTCCCATTGCGCTCGATCAGTGTTTTAAACCCCGCCCGATTTTCATAAATATTTTGAAGCACTTCTGCCGTTTCCCGAACCGACCGCTCAAGGATCAACTCCGTCACACCGGGCTGGCGCCAAAATTGCCGCATCTCCAGCCATTCCTTTTCTCCAAAACCGCTTCGAAAAATACTCAGGACAGTTCCCCGCTTTAGCCCCGGATCCTCTTGTTGAAGAGTTTCAATAAGCTGTTTTGCTTCACGAAAAGAACGGGCACTTGACAAAATGGGAACAGAAAAACGATTGATATCCCATCTTGTGACAAAAAACTGTTCGTCTTCCTGCCGGATCGATGCAGTGAGTTCGTCATAAACTAATCTCAAATAATCCGCTAGGGGTTTTATATCGCCTATCGGAAGAGGTCCCAAAATCACTTGCCGTTTTTGCCTTGTATTGATGACTTTGAGATCGGGGTTTTCATTGATCGCATTTAACCGCATTTCGATTTCTTTTTGAGAGATCGGTGATGCCACCATCTTGGCAATTTCACGTGGCATACTTTTCCCAAGTCCGTCTTTTAAGAAGGAGATATAACTGCCCCAATCTTCTTTGCTGTATGGCCGTTTTAAAACAGTCACAAGTTCCGATGCCGTCAATCGTCCCTTGCCAATTAAATTTTCGCTCCTAAAATACCGAAGGATCTCCAAGATTCGGGGGAAACTGCGCTTGTCTTGGAGCAGGTCCATAATCTGCGCGCCTTTCATCCCCATGCCCTGCCAGGCCAGTAATTCCCGGAGCAATGGCACCAGATTTTTTCGATCTTCGATCTCGCGAATCATACGGGCTTCGGTATCCGAAAAGATAGGCCCCTGTAAATCCCTCGCTTTTAAAATCTTGCCTAAGTAATCCGCTTCACTCTCACCCCTAGTCTTTCTCCGCACATAGACTCTCTCTTTTCCCTTTTCGGGTGCGGACGCATCAAAAAGAAGCGGCATGGATTCGCGCAAAGTAGACTTGGTCATGAGCTCCAGGTCCTCAGGCCCTTGCAAACCGTCCATCTGAAGGCTAAAGATCCGTCCCTGGCGGCTCAGGTTCCGGAGACCATGAATCTCATCATAAGTTCCCTTACGAAATGCTTTTTCGAGATTAATTTTCCTGAATTTTTCGGGATCCGACATTTCAGCGGTCAGTTCTGTTTTTTTCACTAATTGAATGGCTCCTGTTCGATGATTGATAATGGCAAATAAATTTTCAAGGCTGGCTAAAAAGGATTCCGGATATTTTCCGGTTAATTGATAATACCGGACTTCTATTTTTTTTCTCTTATTATCGATCCGGTTATTGCGGTCGCTGGCCTGATAAAGTTGAATATAATCTCGGGGCGGATCATCAAAAATTGCGGCATCCGCGGCCGTAAATGTCGCCCCTAATCCCCCTGTTTCATAAGTGGCAATCAAAACTCGCACGTCCGGATCATTTTGAAATACAAGACGATTGTACTCCAAGGCAGTCATCGGTGCGCCTGGCTCATAAGACTCCGCTTCGGACGGTCGCCCCTTTCGATTTAAGGCATATTGATTGTTTTCCAATTTGAAACGTAATCGCTGGCCTTCTCCGTTGACTAAATAGCCATCGGAGTCCACCTGACCTTCACCCGTATCGCCGTAATAAGTGACCGCTCCGTATTGGCGAAACATGGCTTCATAATCTTTGACCTCCTGCTTGTAGGAGGTATAAATGACAACCTTTCCATTTCTTTGTCCGGCTGCCAGATCCCGGCCTGCTTCCAAATCCACGATTTCTCTTACTTTGGCTGCTTTGGGCGAGTCTTCGTTAATCCCGACATACCGGGGATTATTCCCAAGTTGTTTCAAGGCATGGATTTTTGCCAGCAGCATTTCGCCGCGACGACGTCTTTCAAGGTCATCAACCGTCTGAACCGCTTCATGTGTTTGCGTTCTCTCTATTTTTTTCCGGCTCCAACCCGGCCAATCCACCATAAGTTCCAACATGGATTCTGATTGGTTTAAGGTATAATCAAATAATCCCAGTTTACGGGGAGGGACCCACCTTTTTGCAGGCAAGCGATCGTGCTGCATCTCGAGAGGTTTTTTCGTATCATATTCGCGAAATACGTTTTTCTTTTTGATCCGGACCATATAGGGAGACAACATAAAATGAATCTGACGGATCGCGTCCAACCCTTCTTCTTTCAGCATGATGGCTTTGAAAGCTTCTGATGCTTCAAAGGCCTTTTCATCCGTAAGTGCTTTTAAAACCGGACGCGCACTCTGGGGATTCGAAACCGGCGTTGCGCTCACAAATAATTTGAAAGCACCCTGAAGCCGGAGTGCAGTTTGCGTTTGTAGGGAATCGGTATTTTTAACGAATTGACTCTCATCCAGGATTACGACTTGCCCTGGATAACGATTTAAGGCCTCAAGACGCTTCGTGGGATCATCCACCCTCAAATATTCCAGATTGACAATGCGGAGAGAATCCGCAGGCGCCTCTAATAATGCCTCGGTTTTTTCTTCGCCGCTTCCGGTCATCATCCGTGTCTTGGGTTCTTCAAAAAAACGCCATGCCTGACTTTCCCAATTCGAGGTAAGGGATTTGGGTGCAAGAATAAGCGCCCCTTGCGGATTCATGTGGCCCAAAAGAAGTGCCACAAGCGTTTTACCCAGTCCTTGTTCAAGTGCAAGGATCACACCTGGCACTTTAAAATCCGCAATAGCCTTTTTTCTTTCTCCCTCATTCGGATAAATGGCCTCCATTAAACCGCGATAAAGCATTAAGAGTTCTTCCGCATTAAGGCAAGATACCGATACAGCCGAATTTTTTACTTTTTCAAGTAATCGCTGGATCGTCGGATTGAGCTGGCGAAGGTATTTGTCGGCACTCGGTTGATTGAAAAAATCCGCCATTGCGGAAACCTGATGAAGCAGAACTTCATAAAGCGCGTACCGCTGATAAAAGTAGACGCGCTGCGGAACTCCCTCAGATTTTTCCCGGAAATCCGGAATCGACAGGGCCTGCACTTTTTGAAATTTGTCCCGGATCTTTTCGTAAAACTCCCTCACACCCGCATTCGGAGCAGAAAGAATCTTTTGTTCTAAAATCCTGAATCCTTCGCTTTCATCTTCCATAAAGTGCTGCAAAAGCGCGACTTCCATTTTTTGTTGTAAATAATTGTAGCGGTAAGCATCTTTCTGAATAGCCTTCAGGAGCCCTGCTTTAGCGCTGATCAGATGCATAATCACTTCATCCAAGTCACGACGGACAGCAGATTGTTCAATCTCGACGGAAACATCCTGCCCCCGGATTTCTTTGTCGATATCGATCGGAGTCATTGTCAAACGAACATTCGTCCCTGCCGCCAACATGATTCGTACACGAAAAGTCCCGTCCTCGTTGACATCCACCAGTCTTTCCCGGTCTCCTCGAATCAGGAGATGCCGAAAATTCCCTTCGACTTTGCCTTCGATCATGACAGAAGGGGCCGCGGTTTTGATAGTATTGGCAACAGGGTGTGCCCTTCCGGCCACCAATTCGTAAGCGGAAACATCAGGGACCCAGGGAGCAACACCGGCAAGTCCCGCAACACTTTCTGTGACTAAGGCTTGGGCACGCTTCGAGTCAAGACCTGTGTCCAAAAGGAGATAAGCCAGCATCATCTCAGGATCACTCGCCAAGCCTGACACTACCTCAGCCATTTGAGGATTATCAAATTCAAGGTCCAGCGTCTGATCCGCAGTCAGGTACTCCTTCCTGACTCCATCCCATGCGATTTCCACCGACCGCATTTCGCCTTCTTGATTTTCACAAATCAGTGTTAAATAGATCTTGCCGTTTTCGCGACGCTCAATCTGGGTTAACTTCACCGATTTAAGATTCCAACCAGCACCAATCGCCTTCGCTTGCTTTAAACCTTGCCCTAAGGGGGTTGGAAACTTAGTTCCAAGAGCACCCGTTTTTAACCAGATCAAATTGGTGCGAGAAAGATCCAAATCCATTGAAGTTTTGCGCAGTCCCTTCGTACGACCGATTTCCTCGAAAACAGAATAAATCCTATCGGCCTCTTCACTCCCTTGGACGGCGTAATTTGATTCCGCCCAGCGCACTACGGTTGTTCCTGTTTCTCCGAGTAGCGTTTCATACGAAAAATGGAGATACATTTTTCCATCGTTTCTTTTTTCTATCCAAGTCAATACGATCGATTTTAAATCGCTGGCAGCTCCGAAAGATTGGGACTGGCCCAGTAAACGCATCAATGGGGTGGGAAAACTAGAACTGAGCTCGCCATGATGCTTATCTGTTAAATTCGAAACATCGAGTCCCAATTCGATCCTACGCGCTTCCGGAGATTTGGAAAGCTTATCGAAAACTGAGTAAATGACGTCTTGTTCTCTGTTCCCTTTCACAGCATAATTTTCTCCCGTCCAGAAAACTACGGTCGAACCCGTCTTCCCGGACCGGGTTTCATAGCTAAAATGGAGAAAGATTGTTCCCCCATCGCGTTTTTCGATCCTGTCAAGTTTCACTGATTTCAAGTCCCCTCTCGCACCAAATGCTTGACCTTTTCTTAACCCCTTCAACTCAGGAGCTTGGGGAAAGGGAAAACCCTGACCAAGTTCACCGTCGCGAGAATCGATCATTTTTTTGGGGCCGATCCCCATCAAAATCTCCAGATCAAGCTTCTTAGAATCTCTTTCCCCTCGAAGAATTTCTTCGAAAGCCAAATAAATTGTGTCCTTTTCTTCATTTCCACGCATCCTATACTGGTTCTCTTCCCACACCACAACCGCTGTCCCTTTTTCACCATTTTCTGTTTCATACGCAAAATGCAGATAGAAATTTTCATCCTTGCGTTTTTCAATTTGAACCAGCCTAACCAACTTCACTTTGCCGGGAATGCCAAGCCCTAAACTCTTTTTATTGGAGGAATCATTTTTAGGATTCGGGAATCTTTGGCTAAGCTTGCCTTCCTCAGTCACCAGCTTTCCGGAACCAAGTCCCATAAAGATTTCTAGATTCAAAATCTTTTTTCCTTCTTTGACAAAAGCAAGATCCTCAAAAGCAGCATGAATCCTATCTTCCTCCGCATTTCCGCGCACTTCATAAGTTGCCCCAGTCCAGGCGAGAAGAGTCGTTCCCTTTTCTCCAGCCTCGGTCTCATAGGCAAAATAAAGATACAATCTTCCATCTTTGCGTTTTTCTATCCATTGAAGTTGTACAGAATACAACTGGTTACCCGCCCCGATAGAAAGATTTTCGCCAATCTCAGAACCCAGTGGCGTCGGAAACCACCGGCTCAGGTGCCCCTGCAACTGAACAATCAATTTTCTGGAGCCCAATCCTTTCAAAATTTCAAGGTTTAAAATCTTGCGGCCCTCTGTTTGATCCGTCAATGCCTCAAAAGCAGTATAAATCGCGTCTTCTTCATCCGCGCCTCTGACCGCGTAGTGATCGTTCGTCCAATAAATAATGGCCGTGCCATTTTCTCCAGTCTTGGTTTGATAGGAAAAATGGAGGTAAATTTTCCCATCCGGACGCTTCGCAATGTAGATAAGTTTTACATTCTTTAAATTTCCCGTTGCTCCGAAAGGAGTGTTTTTCCCAATCCGCTCCATTTTAGGCGTGGGAAATCTCTGCCCCAGGGCGCCATCCCGCGTGACAATTAATTCTGAAACATCAAGATCCAATGAAATTTCCAGGAAACTTTTCTCGCGTGCCAACATCGAAAAGGCCTCGTAGATTTTCTTCTCGACGTCACTTTGCCGCATCATTTGTGTTTTAGGTTTTGGTAGCATTTCTGAAGTGCCTTTTGATGAAATATCCGTTTCTTCGGGTCTCAATGAGACACTTGAAACACCGAGGACGCTCAAGAGGTTGGAAATTTCTCTGCCCCATTCAATAATATCTTCCATCGTCGGAGGGGCCACCACATCCCTATTCCCCTGCGACCAAACCTTTCGAAAAGTCATAACGCGCAGACCATAAACATCCGGATATTCCAACCCATCTGCCATATCCTTTCCTGACAAGGCAATCAAATGGCCCGCTATGGAAACCTTTTTTTTCTGCAAATAAACAGCCGCTTCTTTCTGCCGAACTGCAATATCGGGAAGCCTTTTGACGGTCACAGGATCTTCCATCCATGCCGTGAAGCTTCCGTGTCTCGTTGATTTCACTTCCACAAGATAGATTCCGGCCTTACGGAAAATCTTGCCGTCAGGCACGTCGACTTTTATCACGAGATCAATCTGAATTCTTGGAGCAACGGTATCCAAAGCGTCGGCGAGGGGCTGCCGGAACGCGATCACCTTAATGCCATCGGGATTTGGAGAAAGTGATTCGAGTCTTTCGGCAATTTCGAGTTCCGTCACAGTGCCGAACAGATGCTCGTCGTAGGCAATGGCAGCAAGAACCCGCCTCATGCCCGGCACTTTTTGATATTTCATGACTAATCTCTGAAATTCCCCGCTGTTATACTGACCAAACCATAAACGATAAACCGCCTTCACCAGATTAAACTTGACTGCATGGGCGTGATTCTCTCTGAGTCTCGCATCAAGAATCACAGGTTCTAATTTCCGGAGCCGGTTTGTTAAATCGCTCATCCTTTCAGGACCAAATAGCCGCTGGGCTTCGAATAAAAGAAGCATGGCTTGATAAAAATGGTGAAAAGCCTTCCGTTCTGATTCCTGCGCATCGCGAGCCTTACTCATGTTCTTTTTGAACCATTGGGCCAACAACATCTGGATCTCGATATTCCGATTCATGATTGACCAAGCTTCCTGCTGCCGGCTTTTAGCAGTATACGCTTTACGATATTCCTTCTCGGCATCGAACAGAAAATCCAATTGTTTCTCGGGATCCTCAGTTGCTTGAGCTGCCCTTTGATAGAGCATTCCTTTTCTGAAGGATAAATCCATACGAAATCCTTGAGTTTCAGGCAAAGATTCCGGCAAGCGAGTTATTAAAGTCTGCCCTTGATTTAAAAGTCCCATTAAGTCCGGAAAACCTTTTTTGATATTTCCGTTTAATTGACTTTGCCTCCTTGCGTATTCCCCCATCAACCAATTAATTTCCGTTTGGATGCTTTGAATGTCTTCGGATGACATCGCAACAGTTGTTTCATCTGCCTTTCGCATTTCGGCACGCATGAGAACAGAAGTGCCGTTCCTCTCAATGCGGAAGCTGCTACGCGCTTCCGAACGGGCTGCATTTTCGGTGGGTACTGTTAAATGTTTTAATGCGGTTTCCACAGCCAGACTGAAGTTAGCATAATCCGGATAACGAGCGGCGAGATCCCCCATAATCTTTAACTCTTCCCTGGCCATTTGAAATCCCTGTTCACGGTTCAGCTCCCATATCTGAATGCTGCTCTGCGTTCTTGAAGCAATCCGGAGATTGGCCGGCAGCTGAGAGCGCGCCGCAAGCGAGTCCCCAGCCACCCTCGAATAAACAACACTCGAGGACCATTCATAGGGATAAGAACCTACGGTCATAAGCTGTTTATAATAAGCTTTGTGCTTCTCATCGATGACCTGGATCTTCGGGCTGACGATTTGATAAGACAACTGTTTTCTCCTCAAGATCTCTTGAATCCTGTCTCTGTGGAATCCCCCGAACACCAACACCGCGATTTTTTCTTCAGGTGCAGCAACAAAACGGCCCAGCTGTTTTTCAATCGCATGATCTCTGCTGTGTGCGATCTCATAAAAAGAAATCGCTTCACGGAGATTCCTTTCGAATCTTTTCGAAAGCACAAGCGATCGATTCGTATTTCCGACAATAAATTGAGCCAATGCCCCGGTCTTGAATTGGTTCAATGTTTCTTTCACCACTTCAAATTCCGCCGCCGGGACTTCCATCGCATTAAGCCGTTTAAAAATCTGCAGGATTTTGTAGTATTGGAATATCGTCATATCCCGCTCGTTGCGGAGGACAGAAGCCGCATAATCCTTTTCCATTTGCAGCATCTCCCGAAAAAGACCTTTGGGATCTAAATTATTCATCCGCTTCAGAACTTCTGCCCTGGAATTTTCCGTGGAAGATAAAATCAAATCGATATGGGGATACAGAACTTGAAATCTCCGGGAAGATACCCGTTGCATCATAAAACTTTTAGATCTTCTCATATAATCCATGAGATTTAATTTATGGCCATCAAACCGGTCTTTGATCTTGATCCATTCTTTCATGTCTTTAGGGAAATATTGATTTATCAAACTTGCGATTTCTTTTTGAATGGCTTCGAGATCTCTTGCGGTTTCTCGCTGCCATTGGGAAGACTTGCGATACTGTGTAATATTGGCCAGGTGATTCTTTAGACTGTCAGCCCCGATGAGATTAAAGTCTTTTGTACGGTTGATATGCGCGTACTCTGCTCCGCTGAGCCGCAGTCGATCCATCAGGAAATAGGACGCCCTTTCTTTTGATTTTGGATCTTTCAAAAAACCGAAATATTTGTCGGTCGGAACCGGTCCTTCATAACCTTCTTCATAGACCGTTCTCACGCCATGATGCTCCACAAGATAAGCAATAATCCGTGCGATATTTTCCTGGGCATCAAGCGAATCGTGGGCATCCTGAATATAAATAATGCTTTTATTCGAATCGCCCGCAAAAGACTCATCGACCTTTCCAAAAGTTGCAGGGATCAAATCAGAGGGTAAGAGGGTGGCAAGATCAGCTGGCATACCCTTTCCAGGGTCAGCCTCTGGAGATAACGATGCGGCGTAAGAAATTGGATCACAAAGAATCAACGAAAGAGACAAAAGCAGAGCCATTGTTTTTTGAAGTAAAAAGAAACGTTCTGTCCCACCAGATTTAAAAATCATTTTTCGCCTTTTTGATGTCTCTTTTCCTCAAAAAAGAGTGGTATGAAAAATAATCGGTAAACAAAAAACAAGAAGCAAATGATGTCCTTATTTATCCGATGAGCATAATTGCTATATGCTTTAACATAAAAAAAAACGCGAAATGCGCCTGAACCCCATCTTTTCTTTTCAAGAGATGTTTTAAATGAAAAAACATTCTAAGAGAACGGCCTCTAGTTTATAAATCCACCTTCCACACAACCGCTTCCCATAGAAACACATCACCTTTCACGTACCAACTATGGCAGGTAATTTCTGACTTCGACCTTTTCTGCAACATCTCGATACTGTTTAGGCCGAAGCTGACATGGCCTTTTGTCCCTCAAGATAGCTGGTCAGTTCTGCCATCAAAGCCTCCAAACCTCCAAGCGTTTCAATAGGCACAAAGTGATACCCTTTTGACCATATCGATTCATCCAAAAGTTTGTCCGCAGCCAAGAGCGTCGAAGCGGTCTGTTTCAATGGATTCTGCGCTCCCACGACGCTCAAAAGGTTCCTCTGCGAACCAATCTTGCGGGTTATGAACGAATCCTTCCGATCCGTCACAAGCGCCACAGATTTACCGAACGGGGCTGCGCTGTTATAGATTTTTGGGAATGCGCGAACAAATTCATTAACGGTTTTGAATGCCTGAATTTTGAAATTCTCCGGCAATATCCCCTTGGCACTCAAGACCGTGAGTTTTTTGGTCAAGGCGCTCACGTCTTTAACCTCCCCGATTAAAGCAAGGACAACGGTCACTTTCGGGTTGTAACGGGCAAAAGTCACCAAAGGCAGCACGCTCGCCTCATCCGGAACACCCTGCCGCTGATCGATCACCACACGCTCCACAGAAGCAGTCGCTGTGGCATGCCCCACGATCGCGCTAAATCCCGGCCATTGATCCGCAAAAGTTGCCGGGACCTTTGACGTTGTTTGAAATCTTGCGGGGAAAACTCTTCTTAGAATGGCATTTACTTCAAGAGTCACCAATGCTTCAAAAACACGCGGCATGCCTACGATGCCGGCATCCAGAGTTTCCAATCTTGGTTTCATCAAACGGGCAAGTTGTTGCCGGAGCTCAGAACGGAATGTGCCTTCGGCAACAAACGCTACCGCAATAATCGGTTGGATTATCTCCGCAAAGAAAGGATCCGCCTTGATTCGTTCAAGTCTGAGTCTGGGTTCTCTTGATGCTGACCGCTGATCAAAAGCTCTCACTTCCGAACGCGAGCCTGAGCTGTCTTTTCCATCCTTAAATTCCTGTTCTGTAAAGTGGAGCAGTAATTTTGTGGCCGCATCCCGTGTGTACTCCGTAACGGGCGGGGTGAAATCTGAAACCCATGGTGTCCCTTGGGTGATCCTCACTTCATCCAGCCAGCCGTTGAAATGATAGATCGCTCCCCCATGGCTTGCCCCTAAAATAAGCGGCTCGGAGGAGTTAAAAAATGATACATTCCCGATATTTTGCGTTGTCCCTATCTGGCTTCCGTTTAAAAAGAATTTCATTGAAGAACCGCTCCGTACGACCGCAATGTGATACCAGGTATTCACAGTCGGGTTGACAACAGCCACCGCCGTAGGTGAAAGCCTCGTGCCATCTTCAGAATGATAAAGCTCTAGCCGGTAGGAAGTCCCGTCGTTAAAAAGCCGAAAGAGAAAACTTTTCTTGGCAGAAGGTACCCATTTGGACATAAACGTTGCACCCTGATTCGCCCCAGGCAGCGTCTTAAACATGGCCCTAAAATCAATCGTGAAATCTCCCGACCCAAACGCCCAATCCGCACTGTCCGCAAAACTTAAAAATGAATTCGTCCCGTTAAAATAACCGCTCGACCCCATAAGCGCTGCGTTCGTTGTATCCAATGCCCCGTTGTTAACGGTAAATGCACCCGACTGATACTCCTCCGGGACAAAATGCAGCAAGAGCGTCGCGTTGGCATCACGTACATATTCTGTAGTGAGGGGTGTGAAATTTCCGGTCCAACGAGCCATTCCCTTCGTGATCCTCACCTCATCCAGCCAGCCGTTGAAATGATAAATCGCTCCCCCATGGC